>Ga0209249_1000977_pt1 | contig 30319 bp, 19 predicted proteins | sample SaaInlV_200m_DNA_4_FD_184653 | JGI IMG/M metagenome (GOLD analysis project Ga0209249, IMG submission 184653) | Marine microbial communities from expanding oxygen minimum zones in the Saanich Inlet - SI037_S3LV_200m_DNA (SPAdes) (version 2) | ecosystem: Environmental > Aquatic > Marine >...
CATAGCTTCGTAACCTCATCGGTTGTTGATAGAAACTACGACTTTATCCTTTAGTGAAAACTGTGGGTATGAGGTTGCACTGAATGATTGAGGAGCTGCTGTTGTGGCTGTGGTTGTTTCTCCGCGTTAGCGGCTTCGTGCAACAATCGGTTTCAGTATCACAGACAAATCACCCGCTTCTAACGGGTGGTTTGTCTAAACAAGGATAAGCTAGTACAGTACAATGCTATCCTATGCAAAAAATTAATTGGGCAAGCCATCAGTATGATCTCGGCCATACCGATATCGACCAGCAACATCAACAGCTGGTAGAGATCATCAATGAGTTGGTCGATCAACTTGACCAACCTGGGGATATCCTCACTAAACAACCACCTACTAAAGTAGGTGGGTTCGCACGGGTCGCAGTGGACTAAAGTCCACCCGCTTCGCTCCCCGCGCATTGCTGTACAACCAATTTCTCACTGTGCAGATCATTAACATCGTCAAACAGCAACTTGAGCTAAAGCTGACCGGCTAAAGCCGGTGGTTTCAACCTTGAAAATGGAAATGACCTCATCAAACTAGTACGGTACGCTAAAGAGCACTTCAAGTATGAGGAATCTCTTCTAGAAGAGATTGAGTTCTCAGGACTGAACGAACAGTACGATAGCCACCACCAATATCTCGACAAAATGGATGAGTTTATCCTCCATTCAGAAACACTCCGCAGAGATGACATTATCGCCTATATGCTGGAGTGGTGGGAGCAGCATATCTTGGTCGAAGATATGGCCTACAAAGGGCAGATCTGAACCCTACTCTAAACATCCGTTTAGACACACAACGCCTTACACTTCTGTGATTGATCTCCATTGATTGATCCAAACTGCGCCCTGTTCTATAATTCTCGGCCCTTTTTTGAACGGGAGAATCCTCTCCTATTCACTGAATAGTCGAATATTATGAATAGATCTGCACAAGACACTGCCCCTTCTGCTGGAAAGCAACACGATTTTGGCCCGTTGTATCGCCCGGAGTTTGAGCGCGACAACTGTGGATTCGGGCTCATTGCCCATATGGATGGCAACCCCAGCAACGGGCTGGTACAGACCGCCATTGAATCCCTCAACCGCATGACCCACCGTGGTGCCATCGCTGCCGATGGTAAATCAGGGGATGGTTGCGGACTGCTGATGAAACAGCCCAAGGGCTTTATGCAGGCCATCGCTGCAGAGCAAGGTTTTACCCTGGCAGAGAACCACGCCGTTGGGATGATCTTCCTCAATCAGGACAGCGACAAAGCCAGCAAGGCGCGTGAATCTCTGGAGAGCAACCTCACTGCACAGGGGCTTGAGGTATTGGGCTGGCGCGAAGTGCCAGTCGACGCAGCCAACGCCTGTGGTGAACATGCGCTGACCATTCAGCCGCAGATTGAACAGATCTTCGTTAACGCCCCCGCCGATATGGATGAGGCCCATCTGGAACGCGCACTGTTTATCGCCCGCCGCCAGACTGAGAAAACCATTGAGCCTGAGGATGAGACCTTCTACGTCCCCAGCCTCTCTGCCCGTGTCATCTCCTATAAAGGGTTGGTGATGCCAGAGTTCCTCCCGGTCTTCTATAAAGATTTGGAAGATGAGCGCTTTGAATCTGCGTTGTGTGTCTACCACCAGCGCTTTGCTACCAACACCCTGCCACAGTGGCGTCTGGCTCAGCCATTCCGCCAGCTGGCTCACAACGGTGAGATCAACACCGTGCAGGGCAACCGCAACTGGTCGGTCGCCCGTGCGATGAAGTTTGAGACCCCACTGATCCCTGATATGGATGCCGTACGTCCACTGGTCTCAATGACCGGTTCCGACTCTAACAGTCTCGACAATATGCTCGAAGCACTGATGATGGGTGGCATGGATATCTTCCGTGCAATGCGTATGCTGGTACCCCCTGCATGGCAGAACATTGAGCAGATGGACCCCAACCTGCGCGCCTTCCACGAATATAACTCGATGCATATGGAGCCATGGGATGGCCCCGCCGGTATCGTACTCACCGATGGTCGTTATGCGGCCTGCGCCATGGACCGTAACGGCCTGCGCCCAGCCCGCTATGTCATCACCAAAGATCGGCACATCACTCTCGCCTCCGAGATTGGGGTGTATGAGTATGACCCTGCTGATGTAGTACAGAAGGGTCGACTCGGCCCTGGTCAGATGATTGCCGTTGACACCACCACCGGAGAGCTACTACTCCCCGGCATGATTGATGATGACCTGAAAACCCGCCAACCCTACAAACAGTGGCTGCGTGAACATACCGAGCGCCTCGCCACCACCATTCATGGACAGGAAGATCTGCTGAATGATGTTGATCCAGAGCTATTCCAAACTGCACAAAAACTGTTTCAGGTCTCCTCTGAGGAGCGTCAGGAAGTAGTCAAGGTACTCGCCTCCGCTGGACAAGAGGCCATCGGTGCAATGGGCGATGACACCCCGATCTCGGTGCTGTCTCAACGCAACCGCTCACCATACGACTACTTCCGTCAACAGTTTGCACAGGTCACCAATCCTCCGATCGACCCACTGCGTGAGCAGATTGTCATGTCACTGGAGACCTGCTTTGGTCGTGAGCTCAACATCTTTGAAGAGGCTGAGGTCCATGCACACCGACTGGTGGTCGACTCCCCCATCCTCTCCAAGACCAAATTCCGCCTACTGGTTACCCACAGTGACAGCGCCTATGCCGCTATCACCATTGATTTGGGATACACCGACGGCACTCTGGAACAGGCGATTGAGGGGATCTGTGATCAAGCGGAGCGTGCAGTACGCGGTGGTAAAACCATCATCGTACTGAGCGATCGCAACCTCTCTGCAGAGAAGAGTGTGATTCACGCCCTGCTTGCCACGGGTGCAGTTCACCACCATCTGGTACAGACCGGACTGCGTTGCGATGCCAATATCGTGGCTGAAACCGGAACCGCCCGCGATCCACACCAGTTTGCTACGCTGATCGGCTACGGTGCCAGCGCCGTCTACCCTTGGCTCGGTTATGAGATCATCCGTGACCTCGTCGATACAGGCGACATTCAAGAGATCACCTTCCATAAGGCCAGCAGTAACTACCGCAAGGGGATCAACAAGGGGCTGCTGAAGATTCTCTCTAAAATGGGAATCTCCACCATCACCAGTTATCGTGGTGCTCAGCTGTTTGAGGCCGTTGGCCTATCCCAAGACGTGGTCAATCTCTGCTTCCGAGGTACCACTTGCCGCATTCAAGGCGCCCGCTTTGAGGATCTGGAGGCGGAGCAGAAGAGTATCGCCAAAGGGGCTTGGAACCGTCGCAAACCTGTGGAACAGGGCGGCACACTCAAGTTTATGCATGGCGGTGAATACCACGCCTACAACCCCGACGTAGTCAAAAGCCTGCAGAAAGCTGTACGCAGTGGCGATAAGACGGACTACATGGTCTATGCCGACCATGTCAATGAGCGCCCTACTGCTACCCTGCGCGACATGCTCAAGCTTAGTGATACACAAACAGCGGTTCCTCTAGAAGAGGTGGAGACGTGGGAGGGGATTGCGCAGCGCTTTGATACTGCAGCGATGTCCCTTGGCGCGCTCTCCCCTGAGGCACATGAAGCGTTGGCAGTTGCGATGAACACCATCGGTGGCCGCTCCAACTCCGGTGAGGGGGGTGAAGATCCCGTACGCTACGGCACCAACAAGGTATCAAAGATCAAGCAGATCGCCTCTGGTCGCTTTGGTGTAACCCCACACTATTTGAGTAGTGCAGAGGTGCTACAGATCAAGGTTGCACAGGGTGCAAAACCTGGTGAGGGCGGACAGCTCCCCGGACAGAAGGTGAATGCACTGATTGCACGCCTGCGTAACTGTAACCCCGGCACTACGCTGATCTCACCACCGCCACACCACGACATCTACTCGATTGAGGATCTGGCACAGCTGATCTACGACCTCAAGCAGGTCAACCCAAAGGCACTGGTCTCTGTGAAACTGGTATCCGAGGCGGGGGTCGGCACCATCGCTGCTGGCGTAGCTAAGGCCTATGCTGACCTGATCACCATTGCGGGTCACGATGGCGGCACCGGTGCAAGCCCACTCACCTCAGTCAAATACGCAGGCTCTCCATGGGAGCTGGGGCTCTCTGAGACCCATCAGATTCTGCGCGCCAATGATCTGCGCGACAAGGTACGTCTACAGACCGATGGTGGCCTAAAGACCGGCCTTGATGTGGTAAAGGCGGCCATTCTTGGCGCTGAAACCTTCGGCTTTGGTACCGCCCCCATGGTTGCTCTGGGTTGTAAGTACCTCAGAGTCTGTCACCTCAACAACTGTGCGGTAGGTATTGCAACTCAAGATGAGCGTCTGCGCTCCGAGTTCTTTATCGGCATGCCAGAGATGGTGATTAATATGTTCCGCTTCATCTCTGAAGAGGCGCGGGAGTGGATGGCCAAGCTGGGTGTACGCACCATGGATGAGCTGGTGGGTCGCACCGATCTGCTCGACATCATTGAGGGTAACACCGATAAGCAGCAGCATCTGGACCTGAGTCCACTACTCAACAAGAAGGCCAATGAGCTACTGGCTGACAAACCACAAATCTGTACTGCACCCAACAATACCCCATTCGACAAGGGTGAGTTGGCAGAGCAGATGGTGACCGATACTCTAAGTGCCATTGAGTCACAGGCTGGCGGCAACTTTAGCTACAAGGTACGCAATACGGATCGCTCGATTGGTGCTCGCCTCTCCGGCGAGATCGCCAAGCGTCACGGTAACCACGGCATGAACAACAACCCGATTGAGCTCAAGCTAACCGGCACCAGCGGCCAGAGCTTCGGGGTATGGAATGCCGGCGGCCTGAACATGACACTAGAAGGGGACGCCAACGACTACGTAGGCAAGGGCATGGCGGGCGGTAAGCTGACACTATTCCCACCCAAAGGGAGCCTCTTCAATAGCCACGAGACGCCAATCATGGGGAACACCTGCCTGTATGGTGCTACCGGAGGCGCTCTATTTGCCGCAGGCACTGCAGGCGAACGCTTCGGAGTGCGTAACTCTGGCGCACGCGCTGTAGTAGAGGGGCTGGGTGACCACGGCTGTGAATATATGACCGGCGGCCAAGTCACCGTGCTCGGCCCTACCGGAGTCAACTTCGGTGCCGCAATGACCGGAGGCTTCGCCTACATCCTCGATATGGATAACGGTTTTGTAGACCGCTACAACCATGAGATGGTGGACATCCACCGTATCACCCCAGAGATGATGGATGGACACCGCCTCCACCTGCGCAGCACCATTGAGACGTTTGTAACTGAGACCGGAAGCACATGGGGGCAACGCATTCTCGATGACTGGGATGACTTTGTACCGATGTTCTGGCTGGTAAAACCGAAGGCATTGGAACTGGATTCACTGCTGAGCATGCAGAAGGAGGCAGCGTAATGGGTAACATCTATCAATTTATCGAAGTCTCCCGCACCGATCCCAGCAAGACCTCGGCTACTGAGCGTAGCAAAGAGTACAAAGAGATCTATGCCGGTTTTAATGAGCAGCAGGCCGCCACACAGGCAGACCGTTGTCTCTCTTGCGGCAACCCTTACTGCTCTTGGAAGTGCCCAGTACACAACCACATCCCCCACTGGCTCAAGCTGGTGGCAGAGGGTGAGGTAGAGAAGGCTGCAGAGCTCTCTCACCGCACCAACTCCCTACCGGAGATGTGTGGTCGAGTCTGCCCTCAGGATCGCCTCTGTGAAGGCGCCTGTACCCTGAATGAGGATTTTGGAGCCGTTACTATCGGCGCCATCGAGAAGTACATCTCCGATACCGCCTTTGCACAAGGGTGGAGACCTGACATGTCAACCGCTGAACCGACCGGTAAGCGCGTTGCTATTGTCGGTGCTGGCCCTGCTGGACTGGGCTGTGCTGATGTATTGACACGCAATGGTGTGGAGTGTGTGGTGTTTGATCGCCACCCAGAGATCGGTGGCCTGCTCACCTTCGGTATCCCTGAGTTCAAGTTAGAGAAGGATGTGGTGCGTAAGCGCCGCGCAATCATGGAGGAGATGGGGGTTGAGTTCCGCCTCAACACCGAGATCGGCAAAGAGATCAGCTTCGAGCAGCTTGAGTCCGAGTATGATGCCGTATTCCTCGGCATGGGCACCTATAAGTACATGAGTGCTGGCATCCCCGGTGAGGAACTGCCCGGGGTACACGCTGCTCTCGACTTCCTCATCTCCAACGTCAACCGCTGTAACGGTTACGAAAAGGATGCCGCTGATTTTGTCGATATGGGGGGCCAGAAGGTGGTGGTTCTCGGAGGGGGGGACACTGCGATGGACTGCAACCGTACCTCTATCCGCCAGAATGCCGCAAACGTCACCTGCTCCTACCGTCGTGATGAGGCCAATATGCCGGGATCGAAGAAGGAGGTCGCCAACGCTAAGGAAGAGGGTGTTCAGTTCCGCTTCAATACGCAGCCCATTGAGATCGTTGGAGAGGGCAAAGTGGAGGGGCTGAAGGTGATCTCTACCCAGCTTGGCGAAGCCGATGAGAATGGTCGTCGCCGTCCTGAACCGATCCCAGGCAGTGAAGAGATTATCCCTGCCGATGCGGTGATTATCGCCTTTGGTTTCCAGCCCAACCCACCAGAGTGGGTCGCTGAGCATAATATTGAGACCGATGGCCGCAGTCGTGTTGTCGCTGCGGAAGAGCAAACCTTCATGAAACAGACTTCTAACCCCAACGTTTTTGCGGGGGGGGATATGGTGCGCGGCTCCAATCTGGTGGTCTCTGCCATCTGGGATGGACGTAAAGCTGCAGAGGGTATTCTTGACTATCTAGAGATTTAAAGCCGCACACAACCACCCCCGAGCCTGATAGGATACCAGCATGGATTTTGGATCTTTAATCGGTTTTCTATCAGGCCTCGGGATGGTGACGGGTGCAATCATCTATGAAGGCAACCTCGATCAGTTTATCAACACCCCCGGGTTGATGATTGTGATCGGTGGTACGCTCTCTGCAACCCTACTCAACTACAAGCTGACCGATGTAATGATCGGCTTTCACGCAGTGCATCGGGTCTTCACCTCTCATCGGGAGAACCCCAATGATGTACTGAATGATATGTTGATACTGAGCCGAACTGCCCAGATCAAAGGCCATGCAGCGATCGAAAATCTACGCACGGACAAAGACTCTTGGTTTGTAAAAAAGGCCATTGAGCTGACCGCAGAAAACACCGATGAGGCAATCATCCGCTCGGCACTACGTGCTGAAATTGGCTCGGTGAAACTACGCAACATGGTCTCTGAGGATATCTTCCGCAAAATGAGTATGTATGCCCCTGGCTTTGGGATGATCGGAACTCTGATCGGACTGATCCAGATGCTCAGTGCCATGGACGACCCCTCTCAAGTCGGCCCCTCTATGGCAACAGCCCTGACCACCACCTTCTACGGCTCCGTGCTCTCCACCATGATCTTTACCCCCATTGCAGGAAAGCTCAAATCTCGAACGCTGGAGTCGGTCACCAACCTGGAGATCATCTATATCAGCGCCGTCAGCATCAAACGGGGGGAGCACCCTCTCTCACTGTATGAGCAGGCCATCGCACTCATTCCACTGGGCTCACGTCGCCCATTCGAGATGCCCGAGCTAAAATAGCCGATGGAAAAGCTGCAGCTCCGAGAACTGTCTGATGATGCCCCTGATGAGGATGATCTGCTTAATATACTCTCCGATGAAGAGAGTCAGGAGTCGGTCAGCGGTGGCTGGATTCTCACCTACGCCGATCTGATTACTGTTCTGTTGGTGCTGTTTGTGATGCTGCAGACACTCTCCGACTTCAATGTAAAAAAGTTCAACTCACTCTTCTTTGGTCACTTTGCTACTGAGGCGAAGCTCGCTCGACGTATTGAGGTTCCCACTATGGAGTCGGTAATTCTTGAGGACTACAAAACCTATAAGAGTGACGGTGCCTACACCAGCTTTACCCGCTTTCGTGATGAACAGCGCGAAGTCACAAAACTGCTGGAACAAGTACGTAAAGGGATCAATACTCAGAAGCTACGCTACTATGTCACGGCCACCACCGACCCAGACAAGAGCTATGTGATGATTCAGATCCGTAGCGGACTACTCTTCAAGTCTGGCGCAGCGGCGGTCTCAGCCGGAGCAAACGATATCATCGATAAAATCATCAAAGTGATCCAGCCTCATACCGAGTACAGCATCAATATTCGAGGCCATACCGATAATATTCCGATCAAAACCAAACAGTTCCCCTCTAACTGGGAACTCTCCTCCATCCGCGCAACCAATCTACTACGTTACCTGATTGCTCGCGGAGTCGATCCCATGCGTCTTACCGCTACAGGGTATGCCGACCTGATCCCGGTCAGCGAAAACAACAACGCCACCAACCGCGCAAAAAACCGACGTGTAGAGTTTATGCTGAAGAGGTAATCAGCGATTGACTCCCCAAAGAAAGCTGCCAATCTGATCCAGCCAGACGAGGTAGTCCACCTCTACCGCAGCGATAGCAGCACTCGGCAGTATCTCTGCCTCAGCCGATTCAGGGTCCTGCACCAATACCGTCCCCCCACTCTTCTTGACCACCTTCAGTCCATCGACACCATCCCTGTTCGCACCCGTCAGTACCACAGCCAATAGAGACTCCCCATAAAGTTTAGCCGCCGAAATAAACAACGGGTCAATCGAGGGGCGTGAGTGATTCACCTGCTGACCGAGAGAGAGGTGAATGCGCCCAGAACGAGCCACCATCATGTGGGTATTGGGTGGTGCCAGATAAACCGTGCCTGCAGCTGGCTGCTCCCCCTCTTCAGCAAACTTGAACTGGAGCTGTGTATCTCTATTTAGCGCCTCAATCACATAATCATCGGTATCAGAGGCCTGATGCCGTACCACCAACACCGGAATACTGAAATCTACCGGCAGAGGCGAGAAAATTTTCTTCAGCGCCTGAAACCCCCCAACTGAGGTACCCACCACAATCATCTTGATTTTTCTGCGAGCCCCCCCATCAAGCTATCTTGCGGTAGATCCGCTGCTCTGGATAAAGTGGTTCAAAGTACTGATTGAGTACACCTGACTGTAGAGATTCATGACTGCCCAGACAGAGAATTCCCCCCTCATCAAGGCTCTCCGAAAAAAGCTGAAAGACACGATCTTTCAGGCTCTGATTAAAGTAGATCATCACATTACGACAGACAATCATGTTCATCTCACCAAAGGAGTCATGAATAGCCAAGTCATGCTCGGCAAATACAATATTCTCTTTCAACCCATTGGACATCACCGCATGCTCATAACGTGCATGGTAATAGTCCGAGAAGTCTCCCCTACCCCCGGCGCTTTGGTAGTTACTGATGTTGCGGCTCATCTCACCCAGAGGGCAAATACCTTCCATTGCCCGTTCCAGTATCGCCACATTAAAGTCGGTAGCATACAGACGGCTATACGAATAGAGTTCCAGCTCTGTCAACAGGATCGCCATAGAGTAGACCTCTTCGCCACTGGAGCAGCCTGCGTGCCAAATCTTCAGGTGTTCTTCTGTAGAGAGTTGTGGCAGTACCTGCTCACGCAAAGTCTGGTAGAAACCGGCATCTCGAAACATTTCGGTGACGTTAATCGATAGGTCTTTCAACAGTTCATCTGCCACCGTCTCATCATGCAGCATCGCATGTTGTAGTGCTGCAACCGACTTCAGCTGATTGCGCTGTATCCTCCGTAATATCCGCCGCCGTGCCGACTCATAGAAATAGTCGCGGAAGTCATAACCATAACGACGATAGAGCGCCTCTAACAACAGCTCAATTTCCAGCTGCTCCAGCTCTTCAGCGCTTGAGTGAATCAACGATAGAGCCAGACGCGCATCATTGAGAGCATTTTTTCAGTCTCAATGGGTTTTGCCAAATAGTCATTGGCCCCCGCCTCAATACATGCTTTTCGATCTCCTTTCATCGCCTTTGCGGTCAGGGCAACTATCGGCAATGCAGTAAATTGTGTCTGTTCACGGATTTTTTGCATCGCCTCATAGCCATCCATCTTCGGCATCATGATATCCATCAGCACAATCGCAGTATCTGGATGCTGCTCTAACTGATCCAGAGCCTCATAGCCATCATTGGCAACCAGCACCTCCATCTGTTTCTCCTGCAACGCTGCAGAGAGTGCGAAGACATTACGCATATCATCGTCGACCACCAACACCTTACGCCCCTCAAACAGGGATTCCCGATCATGTAGCATACGGATGGTACGCTGGTGCTCTTCCGAAAGTTTGGACTCAACACGGTGCAGAAACAGCGTTGTATCATCCAACAGACGCTCCGGGGAGCGTACATCCTTGACAATCACACTCTGTGCATAACGATCCAGTATAGCCCGCTCTTTTGCATCCAGATCTCTTCCCGTATAGATTACCACCGGAATATACTCCAGGTTACCCTGCTTTCGAATCGTCTCCAACAGTTCAAACCCATCGATATCCGGCAGCCCCAAGTCCAGCACAATACAGTCAAAAGCATCGGCCTTCAGCAGAGCCAAAGCCTCTTCACCACTCTGCGCCGAAGAGGTCTCAACATCATCATCACCAATCAACTCGCGTATGCTCTGTAACTGCGTTAGATTATCCTCAACCAGCAGCAACCGTTTTACTGGGCGATCAATAATGTGCTCAATTCTCCCAAGCGCACTCTCAATCTGCTCAATACTCACAGGTTTGGTAAGAAAACCAACCGCACCGTGCTTCAATGCATCTTCAGGCTGCTCATTACCTGACATAAAGTGGACCGGAATATGGCGAGTATTGGACTCATCTTTCAATCGGTCCATCACTTGCCAACCATCCATTCCCGGCAGGCCAATGTCCAGCACAATACCACTGGGCTGATAGTAATCCGCCAAATAGAGGCCACTCTCTCCATCTCCTGCGATCAGAACTTTAAATCCGCGCTCTCTGGCAATATCCGCAAGAATCGCAGCAAAGCGGGAATCATCCTCAATAATCAGTACAGAACGGTCTCCTGGAGAGAGCTTGCTGCGATCATCATCCAGCTCAAAGGTTGCAGAGGTAATCGGTGATACACCCGCCTCTATTCCCACATCAGCCCGCCCCAACTTTTCAACGCCCCCTCTGGAGGCAGCAGAATCTACTGACTGCCGCTCTTCCTGCATAAGCTCTTTCTTCAGAGCCTCTTCCTTCATAGACTCTTTCTGCTCCAGTTCACGCGGTAGATAGAGGGTAAAGCAGCTCCCCTCTCCCTCCTGACTCTCTATCTGGATCTCCCCCCCCAGTATCAGGGTCAGTTCACGCGAGATCGAAAGCCCAAGCCCCGTACCTCCATATTTGCGACTGGTCGAACCATCAGCCTGCTGGAAGGCATCAAAAATAAGCCCCAACTTTTCAGCCGAGATGCCTATACCGCTATCAATCACCGAAAAAGCGATCGCCTGTTCCGGGACCAATCCAGAGGCGTTTAGCGATTGTCCCGCAGGCACCGAGCTAATACGTAACTGTACACGCCCCTCTGTTGTGAATTTCAAGGCATTGGAGAGCAGGTTCTTGATCACCTGCTCCAACTTCTGCATATCACTGCGCCAGAATTGTGGAGCTCCCTCTGTATCAACCTCAAAATGGATCTGCTTATTCTCTGCAACAGGCAGGAATTTACGCTGTACCCCAGCCACAAAATCCTTCAGCTGGATAGTTTCGATATGCAACTCCATCTTCCCGGACTCAATCTTGGAGAGGTCGAGAATATCGTTGATCAGGTTGAGTAGATCACTACCGGAATCATAGATCGTCTGCGCATACTCAACCTGTTGCGCCTCCAGATTGCCCCCTTTGTTATCCGCCAACAGGCGAGAGAGGATCAATAAACTATTCAGCGGGGTACGCAACTCATGCGACATATTGGCCAAGAACTCTGACTTATACTGACTGGAAGCCGATAGCTCCATCGCCCGCTCTTCCAGCTTCTGCTGAGCATACTCCAACTCCCTGTTTTTGGTTCCAACCTGGTCACGGGACTGCTTCAAGTCACCCGCCTTGCGTTCCAGATCCTCATTTGCAACCCGCAACTCCTCCTGCTGCACCTGCATCTTCTCATTTTTCTCCTCCAGTTCGACCTGACTGCTACGCAGTCGCTCTTCTGAATGACGCAGATCTTGAGCCTGACTCTCCAACGAGACATTACTCTCTCGCAACTCCTCCTCACGCACCTGCAACTTTTCAGACTGTTCCTGCGTCTTCAATAACAACTCCTGAGTACGATCTCTGGAGAGCGAGGTCTCCACTGCGACGGCAATGGCAGGTACCATAGACTCCAGAAACTGCTCCTGCAATATATTTAACTGGAGCATGGTACCCAGCTCTAGTAGAGCCACCACCTTATGGTTCCACAGCAGAGGCATCACCATAATCGTGTCAGGCACGATCTCCCCCAGACCAGAACCAGCCGCAAAATAGTCTTGTGGAACATCGGTAAACAGCAACGTCTGTTTCTCTAGCGCCGCCTGTCCAACCATCCCCTCCCCCATAATAAAATCATTATGAAACCCTTTTCGGGCACGGAAGGCATAACTGCCAGAAAGTTTGATATGCCCTCCTTGCACCACATAGAAGGCACCAATTTTTGCATCCAGATAGTGGCAGAGGAAGGTGATGGTATTGCGGGCCAGATCCGTCAACGCCTGATCACCTTGCATCTTATCCATCAACTGATTGGCTCCCTCCTGCTTCCAATACTGGTTGCTGCTCTTCTGTTCCGAGACCTGCAGATTCAAAATCATCTCATTAAAACCATGCACCAATAGCCCCAGCTCATGCTTCGCACGGGTCTGTAGCTGCTGTAGGTCTCCTTGCCCGACCAAACTCAATGCACGAGAAATCTCCACCACCGGACTCACGATGCTGCGGGTAACCGGCAGTGCAATCAGCAACACCAGAACCGCAGTCATTGCAATCAACATGATGATCAACTCTCCCAGTTCATTGGATGCCGCTAACGCCTCAGCAGCATCAATCTCAACAATAAGTCCCCAATGAACATCAGCAAAATCAAGCGTTGTGTGAACACCCACCACAGGAACCCCATGAGGCCCCTGATAGAGCTGGGCCTGTTGCTGTATCTGATGAACAACCTCTTTACTGTTGTGGTGTTGCTTCAGCCATTTTTGGCTATTTTCAGTCCGCACCTTGTTCTCCAGTACGGAGTAACGCCCCTCATCCAAGGCACCAGAGGTGCGTAGTTTAAGATCTTCACCAATCAGATAGCGTCGCCCAGTATTACCAAACCGAGGCGCATTACCCTCCAGTTGCCTCAGCTGATCACCGGAGAGCTGGAACACAATCAGCCCTATCTTCTCCCCAATAGAGTCCAGCAGAGGGCTTAAGATAAAACCTGCAACCTGATTACCCGAGGCTGCGTAACGCTCCAGATCAGAAAATTTCGTCTGACCACTCTCCAGAGCCTGCTCTGCCGCCTGCGCCAAGCGTGTATTGGCCAAAGAACCGGTTAATAGATTCTCCCCAATATCATTTTCTTGGGAAAAGCTGAAGAGCACATTCCCCTCCAGGTCGACCATCAGAATATCGTGATAGCCATAGGCATTCCAGAAGGTACGCAGATCCGCAGTATGCTCATCGGCCAATATCGCCCAGCGAAAACTACGCGTATAGGCATGTACATCCTGACCACTGCCACGAAAATCCTCAACCAGCAGCTCCAGAAAATGGCTGTTACTCTCCTGCTCTGCCTCATTGTTAAGGTCAACGATCAAGCGCTCAAAGTTAGAACGAATATGCTGGGCCTGCATAACAGCAACATCAACCAGATAACGCTCTGTAACCTCAAACAGCGCCTTTTGCGCACGATCAAAACTGACCCAACTGACAACCCCAATCGGTACCAGTGCAATCAGCATGAACCAAACAAGCACCTGTCTGGAAAGCCCTGAAAAAAAGTTATTGAAACGGAAGTGCTGCATGGAAATTACCTCTACTTAATGGAACGCACGCTGCGTTCTCCCCCATAAAATATCTATGCAAGCATTGTCTCTGATTGAAACGGTAATTGCACCTCCATTATCAGATCCTATCGTATACTACGAAAGCACATTTAGAGGTGCTATCATTCTAGAATCATGACACTCACGCTGTCGAGATTACGATCCCCTCCCCGCTAGCCACCCACACAACCATTCTCTACAAATATCTCAAAACACACGGCAAAAGTTTCAGCTTCCAAAAAGGCGATGATACCGATGTACTACTGAAGACCATCAAGCCTCCCAAATCTCCACTATTCCTGAAAAAAAAGGCCTCCCGTGCACAACCTGCAGCATTTGAGCAGTCACTGCCTTGGGCAGAGATTGTGGAAAGTGGTGGCTTTGGGCATGTGGGGTGGTACTCAAAGGATGTGATGACTCATCCGTATGGGCATGTAGAGTGCATCATCATCGCCAAAGACCGCGTCATTGCGCAGAAACGCGCCGCACTGCAGGAGGTGATTGAGTACATTCATCAAGCTGGGCGGGATATTGAGTTAGCTCGCCAACACGGTGGCGCTCCGTTGGAGGCCATTGTCGCCATGATCCGTAAACATATTCCCGCTCATGGCAGAGAGGCGATCATCCAGAGCCTACGTAGCGACCTCAATGTGATCAACTATCAGAACCTGAATGTGGATGAGAATGCTAAGGCGAGCTTCCGTGAAATCATGGAGCTCGCTTTCGAGGCTGGATTCATTCAACAAAAGATAGATATTGAGCAACTGGCCGACGAGAGCTTCGCAACCCAGACCACCATCAACCTTAACTAACCCTCAACATGCTCTCTGATGACATTGAGAATGGTCTCAGAGGAGACCGGCTTTTCAAGAAAGAGATCCATACCGGCATCCTTTGCCCGCTTTTTATCTTCTGCTGAGCTATTTCCGGTCAATGCAACTACGGTAGGCCGTTTCTCTGACTTTAGCTTACGGATCTTCTCCGTTGCACTATAGCCATCCAGTATCGGCATCTGACAATCCATAAAGACCAGGTCATACGCCTGTTGCTGACACATCTCCATCGCCTGCTCTCCATTATTGGCCATATCTGGTGTGCAGTTGAGCTGTTTTACCAGTACACCTTTAATAAAGAACTGGTTGATCGGCTCATCATCAACCACCAGAACATTGAGCTGGATATCTCTCATCTGTCCCACTACTATTTGTGGTGGCTCTTTTGCCGCTGCATGTGCCTGATTCATGTGGTGGAGATCAATATCACATTGCGCCCCTTCAGCTGCCGGCAGTGGTTTATTCTGAATCACCTGTACCAACAGGCGGATCAACTCTTCACGGTGTACCGGTTTATTGAGATAGTCATCGAACCCCATCTCCATCATCCGTCGCCGCTCGCCCTGATCAGAGAAGAAGGTGAGCATCACGATACGTAGGTATTCCGCAAGCTGCGGATCACCCTTAATGCGTTTAGCCAGCTCACAACCGGTCATTCCCGGCATCTTGTTATCAATCAATGCCACATCATATGGGTTGTTTTCTAAGCGCCCCTGCTGCAGCGCTTCCAGTGCCTCATAACCATCGGCTACCGTCTGAATTTCACACACGAAGCCATCCCCCAGATAGCTGGAGAAGAGGTGGCGATTGGCCTGTTCATCATCAATAATCAAAACCCGCTTACCACGCAACAGCTCCAGATCAGACGGTTGCTCCTCTTCAGCCACATGCAACTGTTTCGGGAGGGTCACGCACACCCAAAAGGTGGCCCCTTGCCCCTCTTCACTATCTACCCCAATCTCACCCTTCATCGCGGTCACAATCTGCTTACAAATGCTCAGCCCCAGACCACTTCCCCCATATTTTCGGGTGGTGGTTGCATCGGCCTGCACAAAGGATTCAAAGATCTCCTTCTGGCGATCCTGTGGAATACCGATCCCGGTATCGGTAACGGTAATGCGCAGCGAGGCATCCCGCTCAGTTTCTGACTCCAGCTCAACTTGAACCATCACCGTCCCCTGATCGGTAAACTTCACCGCATTAGAGAGCAGATTAATGATCACCTGACGCAGGCGGGTTGGGTCCCCCATCAGCCGTGTAGGTACCCCAGGAGGAATATAGGAGATACACTCTACCCCTCGTTGCAGCATCTGTGGCGCAACAATATCCACCATCTTTTCCAGATGTCCACGCAGGTCAAAATCGATCTCTTCCAAGGTCAATTTGCCATCTTCAATCTTGGAGAAGTCGAGTACATCATTCAGCATACCCAGCAGAGACTCTGCAGCGTGACGCGTCAGGTCTACATATTTACGCTGTTCATAACTGAGTTCGGTATGCATCATCATCTCATTCATACCAATCACACCGTTCAGTGGGGTACGCACCTCATGGCTCATGGTGGCGAGAAACTGGCTCTTTGCAATGTTGGCCGCTTCCGCTGCCTGCTGGGCCAGTTCACTCTTTTGACGAATCTCACACAGTTCAATAAAGACTTTGACCTTGCTTTGGACGATCAGTGGCTCCAGCGGTTTGAACAGGTAGTCTACCGCACCACTTTCATACCCTTTGAAGACGTACTGCTGCTCTTTACTGAGTGCGGTTACAAAAACGATAGGGATGGTACGCGTCTTTTCATTACTGCGCATCAGCTCTGCAACCTCAAAACCATCCATTCCCGGCATCTGCACATCAAGCAGTACAACAGCAAACTCTTGCTTCAGCACTTGAGCCAAAGCCTCATTGCCTGAACTGGCCGTCACAATCTCGGCATCGAGATCGGACAACAGAGCACGCAATGCGGTTAAATTTTCTGGGCGATCATCTACCAACAGTAGACGAGCCTTGGGAACCTCCTGCTTAATCGGCATCGATCAAACCCTTCTTTTCATGGTTAATGTTGATTGAGAAGATTTATAGAGCCTCTTCCCTCCCCTAATTTTTCCTATTTCGGACTGTAACATAACTGAAGCTGCTTTTGATCAACGACAATACAACTCACTTCCAATACTATTGGAAACATGAAATTGATCGCTGTCACCACTCTGTTACTCCTCCATACACTCTCCGCAAATGGCAGTGAGATGGGTACCGCTGTGGATGCTATTAATGAGTGGAATGATATCCATAAAATTGAGAAGGTGGTTCGCAAACTCTCAAAAGAGCTGCAAGAGTGGGAGAAAGCACTCGTCTACTCCAATTTTGGCTGGAGGCTTCTTCGTGAAGGGGAGTACAAGCAGGCGGAAAAATACTTCCGCAAATCAGCCCGTTACAATGAAAAATCGTATGAGGTGATCGGTTTGGCGCTCTCCCTGTTTAATCAGGGCAGATACAATGCCTCACTCAAAGTCGTGCAGAAGATGCTAGAAAAAGAGGGCCGTGAACAGATCATCCCAAAGGCCTACAAAGAGTCAGCCCACTATCTACTGGGTATCAATTATCTTCAGTTAAAGCAGAAGAGAAGAGCCTGCAACCACTGGAGGAGCTCTTCCCAAATTCGAAAAAAGCAGAGCAGCAAGGACTCTTATCAAGAGAAATCACTACAGGAGATGAGGCAGCACTGCCGATAAATCCAAAAACTGTTTATTTATGATAGATGAAATAAATATTCAAGTATGCTAATGTTGTAGGGTTTTTTTAGAATAGATCGCAGAAAATACCCTTACCCAACACCATGCCACTGCTCACCACCCTTCTTCTTATGCCTATGCTGGGGGCTGGCTGGATTCTTCTTCAAAGAGGGGGAAATGCACAGAAGCGCACAGTTGCGATCCTCTTCTCTGGCCTCACCCTAGTGATCGCACTACTGGTACTGGCCCTATTTGACCACAACAACACCGCCATACAGTTCTCTGAAACCATGGTGTGGAATGCACGTATGGGCACCTCCTACGCCGTCGGTATTGATGGCATTGCCCTATCAATGGTGTTGCTGGCTACTCTACTGGTATTTGTGGCCATTCTCGCATCGGGAACGATTCAAAAGCAGGTGAGTGGCTACTATGCGCTGATTCTATTCCTTGAATCGGCCATGATCGGGGTCTTTATTGCGCGTGACTGGGCGCTATTTTACGTCTTCTGGGAGATGACACTAATCCCTCTCTTCTTCCTCATCGACCGCTGGGGTGGAGTACGCCGCAGCAGGGCAGCACTCAATTTTGTGCTCTATACCATGGGTGGCTCGGTGTTTATGCTGATCAGCCTGTTGGTGCTGTTTGATGCGATGCCGGACCACTCCTTCTCAATGGCAGCGATGACAGAGACTGCACGCACGCTACCGGCCTCGACTCAACTCTTCCTCTTCCTCGGTTTTCTGGTTGGCTTTGGGGTCAAAATGCCAATTTTCCCACTGCATGGTTGGTTGCCGTTAGCACACGTCGAGGCCCCCGCCCCAATCAGTATTCTGCTCTCTGGAATTCTATTGAAGATGGGAGCCTATGGACTGATTCTCGCCTCCTCTATGCTGCCCTTAGCGATTCTAGAGCTGCAAACTGAACTGATGGTACTGGCCCTGTTGGGACTGATCTATGGTGGACTGCTGGCGTGGCGTCAGAGTGATCTGAAGTCGATGGTCGCCTACTCCTCCGTCAGCCATATGGGGGTAGTACTGTTCGGTATCAGCACCCTCAATATTGCTGGCCTCACGGGTGCCGTATTCCAGATGGTTGCTCATGGCTTGGTGGCGGGCGCACTCTTCCTGCTGATCGGCCTACTCTATCAACGTACCCACACCCGTAATATCAACGACTATCGCTCACTGATCGATGTCGCCCCACGCTTTGCGCTCTTCACCTCATTGGCACTGTTTGGGGCCATTGGAATTCCAGGAAGCGCTGGGTTTATTGCCGAATTCCACGCCATTGTCGGTGGCTTTGAGCGCTGGGGGTGGATCACTATTCTACTCAGTCTAGGGGTGATGATCAGCGCCTCCTATGCGGTTCGCACACTAGGGGTACTCTTTACCGGCCCTTCCAGCCCACGCATGGCTCAGGTACAGGACCTCAACCGCAGTGAACTCTCTGCCGCCGCAGTATTGATTCTGTTGATGCTGTGGATTGGTCTCTACCCCACACCAGCACTGGAGATGCTGGAGCTATCGATTCAGCAGATGCTCTACACTCCAACTCTGATTTCTAGCGCCGGAGGGGCGCTCTGATATGTCTGAGCACGCTCTCAACGCCGCCATGAACAACGACGAACTACGTCAGGGGATACTCGACTCCATTCCCCATCTGGAGCACATTCTGCCCGCTCAGGCCCCGATTCAGGACTTTGTCCACCACAATACCCTACACGGTTATCAGCACCTCCCTTTTACCGAAGCGCTGAAGCTCTCCAGAGAGCGTACCGGGTCACGCGGTTATGAGTTGCCCAGCCGTTATCGGGAGTACTATCGCAAGGGTCGTATTGACGACACCGATCTACAGGCCGCACTGGAACAGAGTGACCGTAATGATCCTGAACTACAGATCGACACCCCACTATTCAAGCTCGACAAGATCACTATCCAACGCCGAGATATACTACAACAGGCACTGATTCACCCGTTAAAATCGATCACAGCGTGTCAACTGGCTTGGCAGATTGAAGAGAACAGTGCGCTCAGCAGTTTCCAGCCTGATGTCGATGAGAGCACGCGGAAGCTACTGATCAACCGCAGTGGATTGGGTGAATCCGAGGCCATTACAGATCTCTGGCAGGCCATTTTGGAGAAGATGGAGCTACACCATCTGGCAGTACACCCAGAGCAGCTGCTCGACCTCTCTCCAGAACTCGCTGAACAGCTGGTACAAGCACAACAGAGCTCCAACCTTGAAACCACTGAGAGCGCACACACAAAGACCAAAAGGGCCTCCATTCATCTCTATGACCGCATGGTGGACCGAGTGGGTAAAGATCTGACCCTACGTGGGCTGATCAAGATCACGACTGGGCGCGACATTCTCAACAATGTGCGCCCACTACTGATCCAACAGATTGCCAACTATCTCGATCAGGGGATGTCCGCTTGGCACAGCCCTAACCAGCAGGAGGGGTTCTATCAAGTGTGGCGCCAGAGTGCGCTACTCGACAGCGGCTGGGTGTTTGATGACCTGCCAGAGTGGCTGGATGAGCTGGAGATTCTGCCAGACGACCCACTCGATACCATTCTGGTAGAGCTGCGCCGTCTTGGGCTAGAGCCTTCACGTTGGGTTCACTATCTAGAGCAGTTGGCACTGGAGATCCCCGGCTGGTCTGGGATGTTCCTCTGGCGCCATCTCAACCCCGGTTATGAGGGGTTGGCTCCAGAGCGGGTTGAGATGGTGGACTACCTCGCCGTGCGCTTGGTGATGGAGCGGCTGTTTGCACAGCGCGTCTGCCGCGAGGAGTGGCAGCTAGAGGCGAGCCTCGATGTACTGCGCTGGTACTTTCACCGCCGCAGCTCTGACTTCTATGTACGCTACCACCTCTTTAACAGCCGTCTACCCGAATACCTGGTGACCCATGCGCAAGGATTGGTAGAGCAAGCTCCCGTTGACCATGAGACCTACGAGGAGTGGAAACACTTAGCGGATATTATCTGGACCTGGAAGCAGAGCGCCAACAGTGACAAAGAGGAGGGGTTCAGCGTCTACCGCAGTGGCTGGCGCATCTTCCGTCTGGCACAGTTAATGGGAATCAGTGGTGTCGAAATTCGCACACTGGAACGCAAACAGCTGGCGGGTATCTGCAAAACCGTTTCACTACTGAATGAGGAGCGCAGTGGCTGGATCTGGTTACAGGCCTACGAACACCACTATCGGGAACAGTTCTTCAATGCGGTAGCAGACAACCACCAGCAGGGACGCTGGAGTGATCGCAGCCTCTTTAATAGTGGTGACAATAGAGGTGACGATGCTGACAGTAAACAGCAGCGCCCAGAGGCACAGCTGGTCTTCTGTATGGATGACCGTGAAGAGGGGTTCCGCCGCCACTTGGAGGAGATCAACCCCCGCATTGAGACCCTCGGTGCCGCTGCCCACTTTGGCGTACCCCACTTCTGGCAAGGGGTAGATGATGAGAAGGTGACTGGACTGACCCCGGTGGTGCTGGTCCCCAGCCATGAGATTCGCGAACAGGTACAACCACAGTGCCAAGCCGCTCAACAGGAGCATCAACAGCGACTCCAGCTACGTCAGCAGATTGAGAACTGGTTCCTACAGAGCACCCGCCGCAACCTGCTCTCTGCAACCCTGAGCATTGCAGCAGCAGCCCCCGTCACACTGGCCCTACTGGGCAGCAAACTATTTGCACCACAACAGTCTGGCGGCTGGGTTGAGCGCTTCACCCGCTGGGTGGATCGTGGCGAACTCCCCACCTCAATCACCCTAACCGCCCCTGAATCAACTGACCCAACTCCCGAGCAGCGTCAAATCGGCTTCACGGATGAAGAGCAGCTACAGCGTGTAGAGTCTTTTCTACAAAATCTTGGGCTACTCAGCGGCTTCGCCCCGATTGTGGTGATTGTAGGCCACGGCTCCATCAGCCAGAACAACCCCCATCTCGCGGCCTACGACTGTGGTGCCTGTAGTGGTCGCCACAGCGGACCCAATGCCCGTATCTTTGCCGCGATCATGAATCGCCCAGAGATTCGCACCCTGCTGGCAGAGCGCGGCACTGTAGTACCCGATGATTGCCACTTTATCGGTGCAGAACACAACACCTGTGACGAGTCACTGACTTGGTATGATCTTGACCAGCTGCCAGAAACTCATCAGCAGCCGATGGAGCAGCTACAACAGCAGCTGGCAGAGACCCAACAGCGCCATGCACAAGAGCGTTGTCGTCGTCTCGCCTCAGCCCCAAAGACCGAATCACTAAAAGAGTCACTACAGCATATTCAGGGACGCGCAGTCGACTTTAGTCAGGCGCGCCCCGAACTGGGCCACGCAACTAACGCCGCCGCCATCATTGGGCGACGCTCTGCCTCTCAAGGAACCTTCCTTGACCGCCGCGTATTTCTCATCTCTTATGACTACCAGACCGATCCTGAAGGTACGGTGCTGGAGCGGCTCCTACTCGCCAATGGCCCAGTGGGTGCAGGAATCAGCCTAGAGTACTACTTCTCTACCGTGGATAACGACAGCTACGGCAGCGGCTCCAAGATCACCCATAATGTCTCTGGGCTGTTTGGGGTGATGGATGGTGCCAGCTCAGATCTGCGTACCGGGTTGCCGAAGCAGATGGTCGAGATCCATGAGGCGATGCGCCTACAGGTGCTGGTGGAGGCAAAAATCGATGTCATTACAGAGATCTATAAACGTCAACCCGCACTACAAGAGCTGATCGGCAATGGCTGGATTTTGGTCTCTGCCAAAGACCCAGAGAGTGAGACTATCCATATCTTCGATCCAAGCCAAGGCTGGGTGGAGTGGAGTGGCAAACAGCAGCCATTGACAGAGGTACAGCGCTCCGCTGACTGGTTTATGGGACACAGCGACCCATTGAGCCCAAGCCGCATTGGTAACAAACAGCCGGCAGCAAACAGAGGATAGATCGATGATTGAACAGTACATCTGGCTGGTCCCCCTGCTACCCCTACTCGCTACAGTGTGGATCGCTAGCGGTTCGGTTGTAGGCTGGAATCGTGGAGAGAGTGGTGAACAGGAGACCAGCCGAGTCGCTATCGGTGCCAACCTGCTGGCTCTACTACTGATGCTGGCGATCGATCTACAAGCGATAACCAGCGGGATCACTTCACAGGTGGTAAGCGCCTCTTGGTTTGAGGTTGGCCCCTTTACTGCCAACCTCAGCTTCACCCTCGACACACTGGGGTTGTTGATGGGGACACTGGTTGCCACCATCACCCTCTTTACCCAGCGCTTCTCTGTCAATTATCTACACCGTGAGGCTGGCTATCAGCGTTTCTTTATGCTGCTCTCACTCTTCACCTGTGCCATGCTACTGATTGTACTGGCAGGCAATGCGGCACTGCTATTTGTCGGCTGGGAGATGGCCGGGGTTAGCTCTTACCTGTTGATCGCTTACAACTACAGCCGTGATGCGGCCACCAAGAACGCCACCTTTGCCTTGGTTACTAATCGACTGGGAGATGCAGGGCTGCTGGCTGCGATCTTCTTTACCACCACTTGGCTGGGCAGCATTGAGTGGCCACAGATGATGGCTGCACTGAATCAGATCAACGGCCTCTATCTGGGGTTAATTGGCAGTGCCTTCCTGCTCGCGGCCTTTGTCAAATCTGCACAGTTCCCCTTCTCCTCATGGATCAGCCGCGCACTGGAGGGGCCGACCCCATCTAGCGCCGTCTTCTACGGTTCACTGATGGTCCATGCCGGTGTCTATCTGGTATTACGACTACAGCCATTGATTGAGCAGTCAGCGCCACTCTCCCTGTTGCTGCTGGTCATTGGTACACTGACGGCGCTCTACGGCTATCTGGTTGGACTGGTACAGACCGATATAAAAAGCGCACTCCTCTTCTCCACCATCTCTCAAGTGGGGCTGATGTTTGTCGGCTGTGGACTGGGCTGGTTTGATCTGGTCACCGTATACCTACTGCTGCACGCTATCTGGCGCAGCTGGCAGTTCCTCAGCGCCCCCTCCTATATGCACCGCATGCACACCCCAACCCAACCCGTGCCTGCATGGTTACAGCCACTACAGCGACTCTACGCAGCAGTGATGCACCGTTTCTGGATCGATCCACTAAGCCACTGGCTACTGGTGCGCCCAACTCAACGCCTCTCACGCGATATCCACAGTTTTGACACCCAGATTGTTCGCCCCATCATCGGTACCAGCAATGAGGTTCATGCGGTCTCATCACTGGCAGAGTGGGAGAACAAGACCTGTGAGATCGTCTCCTCCAGCACATCTGTCCCACCCGGTTCAGGGCTATTTGGTCTGCTGCTACAGCGAATTGCGGATGGCTTCGTATGGTTTGAAGAGCACATGATTCTGAAGGGGGGTGGGGATGGCCTGATTAACTCAATCAAGCAGAGTAGCCGCCTCATCACCCGTATTGAGCAGCAGTTGAGCATGCCACGCTATCTATTGCTGATGATTATGGCAACCTTTGTGGTGATCCTGTAATGACTCCTATCACCCCCGAAATCAGCTGGTCGATGCAGAGTGATCTGCCGCTATTAGCCATTCTCCAGCTCCTTCCGCTTGCCGTTGCGCTGCTACTATTCCTGTTCAAAGGGAAAACACCGGTACAGCTGACCATGCTGGCGATGGTGGTGGAGCTGTTCTTCACCTTCCAACTCTATCAAGCCTTTGATCCGACCACAGCGGCACTACAGTTTTCAGAGTCATTGACTCTGCTCTCCCCGCTCAACTACCACGCCGCAATTGATGGCATGAGTTTGATCTTTATTCTACTCAGCACCGTCATTGGGTTGATGGTTGCACTCTATGGCTGGCAGGTGCTGGATGATGAGGAGCACCCTCGCTTTATGGCGACCATTCTCTTCACGCTCTCTACACTGATCAGCCTCTTCACCACCCAGAATCTGCTCTGGTTTATTGTGATGTCTGCCATCCAGCTGATGCCCATTGTGGTGCTGCTGAAGTCTTGGTCTACCTCACCAGAGAAGGATGAGGCGCTGACCCGTTTTGTACAGTTTATGATGACGGGGCTACTGCTTCTGGCAATTGGTGCCTTGATGCTGGGGTGGAACCACGCCGAAACCCACAACGGAATCTGGAGCTTTGACCTCTCCGAACTGGACCCCAGCTCCATTCCAGACTCAATCCACTCTATTCTATTCTTCCTGCTATTCTATGGGCTGGCGGTACGGGTACCGCTGTTCCCCTTCCACGGCTGGCTGCCACAGATTGCAGAGCATGGCTCCGTCGCCATCGCGCCGGTATTTCTACTGGGGCTGAAGACAGGGATCTACGGTATGTTGCGTTTTGTGCTGCCGCTACTGCCTGATGCCGTCATTCAGTGGGCTCCCTATGTGGTCGCCTTTGCAATGGTCGGTATCTTCTACGCCGCACTGCTGGCGATGGTACAGGTCAATCTACGCCGCCTACTCGCCTTTGCGGTGGTGAGCCACACCAGTATTGTGGTGATTGGCCTCTTCAGCCTCAACCTCCTCGCCTTTCAGGGGAGCGTACTCCTCTCCGTCAACTTTGGTCTTGCCATCACCGGCCTACTGCTGATGAATGGGCTGATCTTCTACCGCACCCGCACCTTGTTGATGTCTCGCCTCAATGGGCTGTTTGATCAACTGCCGTTGATTGGTGTCGCCTTCTTTATCTCAGGTCTCTCCATTATGGGGATGCCCGGCACCCCCGGATTTGACTCCGTTCATCTGGTTATTGAAGCAGCTATGGAGCACTATGGAGCACTCGCCACCATCGCCGCATCACTCGGTAACGTAGTCGCCGCCGGATTCCTGCTATGGGCCTTCCAGCGCGCTTTCCTCTCCAACCACCATCAGGATGAGGAGCAGCCAAGCACCACCATTTCTCGTGCAACGACTAAGGAGAGCCTGCTTGCGGTGCTGATTATCGGCACCCTGTTACTGGCTGAGGTCTATTCTGAGTCTTGGCTGGTACTGCTGGATCACTCCTTTGACTCACTCAACCAGCTCTATAGTGCTGGGAATGGGGAACACTGATCACTATGGAACTCTCAACCCATTTCCCTCTACTCTCGCTGATTCTACTGCTGCCGCTACTGGGAGCCGGACTATTGTGGTGGTTCCCTCAACGACAGCAGGTGCGCCTGATCACACTGACCACGCTGCTGATTGACCTTCTGCTAGCTGCAGCAATGGTTGCCAACTTTGATCCCAGCCTCAGTGGATTCCAGTGGATGGAAAAAGAGGCGTGGATTCCCGGCCTGAATGTCCACTACCAGCTGGGTGTGGATGGGATCTCACTGCTGTTTATCCCCGCCACACTGCTACTCTTCTGTGGCGTAGTGGTCAGCTCATGGAACACCATCACCAGCCATCCACGCCTCTACTATAGCCTGCTGCTACTGCTTGCCAGCTCTATTCTCGGCATCTTTATGGCGTTGGACACGGTACTTTTCTTCCTCTTCTGGGAGTTGAGTCTGATTCCAATCTACTTCCTCATCGCTCTGTGGGGAATTGGCCCCAACCGCCGCGCTGCAGCCAACCAGTACACCATGATTATGTTTGCTGGCGGCACACCGATCCTCTTTGGGCTGCTGTTAGCGGCGTTCCACTACGGAGATGTAGCCAACGGTGGAGGACTGCTGTTCGACTATACGCAGATGGTCACCACCACCCTGCCGATTGAACTACAGAGCGGGATCTTCTTCCTCTTCCTGTTGGGGTTCGCCTTCAAGACCCCACTGTTTCCACTCCACACCTGGCTACCGAATGTCACCATGGAGGGGCCGATTGCGATTGCGGCGATCATGACGGGGCTGAAGCTGGGTGCCTATGGGCTGATCCGTTTTGCCATCCCTTTGGCACCGGAGATTGCACAGCACTACCACTGGCTGCTGGCTGGTGTCGGTGTGGTTGCCCTACTCTACGGTGGCGTGGCGGCAATCAACCAAACCAATCTCCGGCAGATGCTGGGCTACGCCAGTATCAGCCATGTCGGTCTGGTGGTACTGGGTCTCTCTTCATTTAATTTGATGGGGATTGAGGGTGCGATCTTCCAGATGATCAACTTCAGTCTGATCTCTGCGGCCCTCTTCTTTCTGGTTGGGGCCATTCACCACCGCACAGGGTCAACCGATGCAACCAATTTGGGAGGGGTTACGACCTCAATGCCGCTGTTGTCCGCCTTCCTCTTTCTGTTTGGCTTTGCCTCACTGGGGGTTCCCCCCACCTCTGGTTTTGTGGCCGAATTCCTGCTGCTGATGAGTGCGCTACAGAGTCATACGGGTGCCGGACTGGCTGCACTGTTTGCCATTATCTTGGGGGCTGCTTACCTAATCAGCGCATTCCGCAAGAGTCTGTTTGGTGGTATTCGTAACCCCGCAGTCGCTGATGCAGTCGATCTATTGCCACGTGAGATCCGCATGATCTCAGTTTTGGCAGTGTTGGTTCTGCTGTTAGGCATTATGCCCTCACTGCTGCTGGACTTGGTTGAGACCAGCGCCACAGATTGGGTTAACCGTCTTCAATAACTAACCAACAATATCCAGCTTGCGAGCCTTAAAGGCAACGCCACACTGATCGGCCAACTGATGACAGGCCTCCACATCTACCCCCTCCAGACCATCAATAGCTGTCGCTGTTACCGAAGGGATCTCTGCCCCCGCAAGCTGTAAGAAGTCGAGCATCGCCTCAAATGACCCACTCAACTGTGGCTGGCAGTGCTGATTATAGACTTCCTCATTCTGACCATTCATCGACACCGAGAGCGCATCCACCAGCCCCACCATCTCTGGCACCACATTGCGTTTATGTACCAGATTGGCCAACCCGTCGGTATTGATTCGCACCTTTCCCCCATACTGTTTGACCCACGCTGCCACTTGCAACAGCAACTTCAGGCGCAGCGTCGGTTCACCAAAACCACAGAAGACAATCTCCTCATAATCAGCAGGATTGCCCACCGCAGCCTTCACCTCATCCAGCTCTGGACGGTGATCAACGGTGAGATCATACTCATGCACCTGCATGGTCCCCTGTGTCTTGGGGCAGAACTCACAAACCAGCGTACAGCGGTCGGTGATACTGAGGTAGAGACGATTCTCAATCGGGTAGGCGATGGTCTGTTTCAACCTAGACTCCTCTGTTGGACGTATCGGAGTGTGCGTACAGGCGTGCGCAGAACAAGGCGCAACGACGCGGAATAGCTAGCTATTGCAAGGAGTTGTAACGAAGTAATGCGTGCGCCTGTGCGTGCAATCTGATGCGTAGCGATCTTCACCCTTTGAGTAAATATGATAATCATCTGACTCTCCTGTATTTGCATTAGCTTACAGAATTTTAAAGCGGTCAACTGAGGTTTCTAGGTTCAACACAACTTGTTCCTTAACGGGGAAAACCCTATTTTCTCACCCCCTGCAGCTCCTGAATAGTTAATTTACCACCGGAAACGATGCTGTAGCTTTAGCTCCTTCCCCATTGAAAGAGAAGAGTGGCAGCATCACACAGTGAACAAATCGTTCACATAATACCTACCCAACTTGTACATCTCATACAATCAACTGCTTGCCGTAGCAGTTGACAAGCATCAACAAAAAGGCGATAAATGGATGATATGGTTATATCAATCCTAACCCTTATAACTACTGGCACAAGAACTGCTATAACCCTTCACTGAATATTCAAAACAGACGGCCAACACGCACATGAACCCAGAATTGCGAGACCCCTTTGGCAGAAAGATCGACTATCTGCGCCTTTCGGTGACAGACCGTTGTGATCTACGCTGTGTCTACTGTATGCCTCAAGGTTTTGATGACTACGAAGCACCAGACCACTGGCTCACCTTCGATGAGATTGAGCGTGTAGTAGGGCTGTTTGGAAAGCTCGGGGTCAGCCGGGTGCGACTCACCGGCGGTGAGCCACTGGTACGCAAAGGGATCACCGAACTGACTGGACGACTATCACAGCTACAAGGGATTGATGACCTCTCCCTCAGCACCAACTGTGTCAGCATGAAGAAGTTTGCTCATCCGCTGAAAGAGGCGGGAGTCAGCCGTATCAACGTCAGCCTAGACAGCCTCAACCCAAAAAAATTCAGTGAGATCACCGGTGGCGGCAAACTGAGCAAGGTAATCGATGGACTGATGGCCTCCAAAGATGCGGGCTTTGATCCTATTAAGATCAATGCGGTTGCAATGAAAGGGGTCAATGATGACGAGCTGGGCGATATGGTGGAGTTCTGTATCGAGCACGGCTTTACCCTACGTTTTATCGAGACCATGCCAATTGGCGATACGGGGTGTCGCGCCAAAGATTCCCATTACCTTGATCTAGAGGTGATCCGCAAACAGCTGGAGCAGCGCTTTGAGCTGATCCCCAGCGTGATGCCCGGTGGTGGACCTGCACGCTACTTCAAGGTGAAAGATACCGATCTCCACTTTGGCTTTATCACCCCGATCTCCCAACACTTCTGCGAGACCTGTAACCGCGTGCGCCTCTCTACTGATGGCACCCTCTACATGTGTCTGGGGCAAGAGGAGAAGTTTGAGCTGCGTCCTCTGCTACGTGGTGGTGCGAGTGATGAGGAGTTGGTTGCTGCAATCCACCATGCACTGACCTTGAAGCCAGAGCGCCATGAGTTTAATGAGGATAAGCAGGTGGTTCGTTTTATGAATATGACTGGGGGGTAGACTCCCCCCCTCGCCTAAATACCATATAACTTTCCAGCACTCTCGGTACGTCTTGTTGGGGAAAAGTGGCAAAATAGCTACCACCAGTGATGGTAGAGCCAGAAAAGCAGATCCATGCTTTGATTATAACCGATTGACAAAATTTGCCATTTGGATAATCTTATCTCTATGACCACAATGAATATTTCTCTACCAGACCAACTCAAGCAGCATATAGATAGCCGTGTAAACAATGGTGGCTACAGCTCATCATCTGAGTACATTCGTGAACTGGTTCGAAAAGATCAAAAGCAGAGTGCTGAACAAGAGTTAGCAGGCCTGATCAGAGAGGGGTTGGAATCAGGTGACCCTATCCCTGTTGATGATGAGTACTGGAAGAGCAAGAAGACACGTTTGTCTGTCCGCTGAATTGTGAAACCTCTTCAGATTCGCCCGCTTGCTGATCAAGATATTGATCGCTCATTTCTCTACCTGCAGCAGGAGGCACCACATATCGCTGCTGAATTTCTTGATGCGGTCGAGGCTGGGTTTAAAATAATTCAGCAAAATCCAGATATAGGTTCACTGCGCTATCAACATATCCTCCCTGTAGAGGGGTTGCGATTTTGGAGGATAGGCAAGTTCCCGCACCTGATTTTCTATTTCAATACGACATCAAGCATTGATATTGCTCGTATTCTCCATGGACACCAAGATATACCGGCTACGCTGGGGCTCAATTAACGGCGCTCTATTGCCTTGGTGGTGGATGCCCCGCCTAGTGCCTATTCCTCACTGCTTTGAGTGCCCCCCTGATAAGGAAATTCTTCCAAATTTATCACCTACACAAAGATCAAGCCCAAAACATCTTGATCGCAAGCAGCAACAAAAACGTAACGGTTCACTTCCCCCACCACTTCTCCAGTTAACCACAGTCTAAAAATCACATGGAGTACAATCTATTCCATGCAAAAAGCACTTTCCTCTCCTCGCCCCATTACAGTGTCTGGCCGCACTTTTTCGAAAGAAGAGATCATCTCCAT
>Ga0209249_1000978_pt1 | contig 30319 bp, 23 predicted proteins | sample SaaInlV_200m_DNA_4_FD_184653 | JGI IMG/M metagenome (GOLD analysis project Ga0209249, IMG submission 184653) | Marine microbial communities from expanding oxygen minimum zones in the Saanich Inlet - SI037_S3LV_200m_DNA (SPAdes) (version 2) | ecosystem: Environmental > Aquatic > Marine >...
TGTCAATTGAAATTGCTTCTATCACATCCGGGCTGAAGCCGCGGACGACGAGCCGCAATTTTCCTATATACGTGTTGTAACCTTCCAACAACTGTTGTATCTTGGTGATATTGACTACCGCGGATTGCCTGGAACTGTCCATAACCAGTTGAATAGTCGCAGGTTTGCTCGATGAGAAATCTTCGCCGAATTCTTTGGGGATGACTAATACCACATCCACGTCCCCAAGTTTCACCGCAGTTTCTGGATCTGTCGGAGCAGGCACTATGATTACATCGTGGCTTTCTAGGAATTGCATCAAGCCTGGCGCATACTCGGGATTTTGGACAGGCAGGATAAGTGACTTATCGATATCTTCCCGTATACTGGACCCGACCATGACCAGCATGGCACCCAGTAAAATCGGTCCGATTAATGTTCCTAACAACCCGGTTACCCAACTGCGAGTATCACGAAAACCATCCAAAACTTCCTTTTCAAAAATGATCCAGATCTGCTTCATACCAAACCATCCTCAGAGCCGATGATCTCGATAAAAGCATCCTCGAGATTATCCTTTCCTGTTTTTTGGAGCAACTCATCGGACGTTCCCTGTGCTGCAACCATCCCATTTGAGATGATAATAATCTGATCGCAAAGCGCGGCCACCTCCTGCATGATATGACTGGTCAGGAGGATACACTTCCCATCGTCGCGCAGTTTGCGGATAAACTGGCGCATGGCGCGCGTGCTTTTGACATCCAAGCCATTGGTTGGCTCGTCCAGTAAGACATTGCCCGGATCGTGAACGAGTGCGCGTGCGATGGCAACCTTGAGATGTTCGCCTGTGGAGAATCCCCCCGTTTTTCTGTTGGCGATGGATTGCATATCCAGGATAATCAATAACTCATCTATGCGTTTCTCAAGTTTCTGGCCCCTCAGTCCGTGCAATTTGCCAAAATAGCGGATATTCTCGCGCGCTGTCAGACGCTCATAGATACCCTGCGCATCCGAAAGCACACCGATACGAGCTTGTACGTCAATGGGCGATTGTGTAACGTCAAATCCGTCTATGCGCGCCAGCCCACTGTCTGGTTTGAGAAGGGTATATAACATGCGGAGTGTTGTGCTTTTTCCCGCGCCGTTTGGACCGAGTAGGCCGGTGATCTGTCCGTTGGATGCCGAAAATGATACGTTTTGAACGGCTTTTATCTTACCGAATGACTTGGAGAGATCCTGAACTTCAATCATGATATATCCTTCTACGGTTGGGGACCGCTAAAATCAACAAAGAATGGCGGCGGCATGATATTTTTTACGCAGGAAGTATCCAAATCCTTAACAGTTGCGCTCTCAATGAATTTATCCAGGATCCTCGTTGTACACTCAGTTGTTATATTTCCATGTCCCATGCTTTTGAAGATCAGATGCAGGCTATTTGGGAGGGATTGGACTAAGTGCTCAACATGCCAGGGCGGCGTAATCGGATCTGCTTCCCCGGACAATATCAGGACTGGAATATCGGATGATACAGGTGCTCGCAGAACGGAGGGCACGTCGCCTTTCGGCCAGACTTTACATATTTCGATGAAATCCAAAGTACTATCGCCAAAGATACTCTCTGCGCCATCCTGTTTTGCTTCAAATGGGGAGATTAGCGGAGCATCCTCCGTACAGGTGACGGCGTAGAACATCCCATCGTACACGCCACTATCCAGAAGATATGCCTGGGCAATCAACGGTGCATAATTTTTTTCTGTGTACGCTTGATGAATGCTCAAGGGGAGTAAGGCGACTAGGTCAGGCGAATACAGCGCGCTAAAAATCATATTGGTGAAAAATACTTTGGTGATCGTGAGTTCGAGGGGGTTCCCGGTAATGGGGTGAGGAATTGTGATGTCAGCTGGGGCTTGGTCTAAATCCCGCAAAACAGAATCAAGCTCGGTTCTCAGGTTGGGATAAGTGGATGCACAGGCTTCATTTTTCTCGCACCGAGAGAAAAATAAATTGAGAGCCTTCTGCCCATCCTGAGCGACATCTTGATGGAGAACAAATGTGGGGTCAACCACTGCATCCAATACCAGACTGCGGACTTGTTCGGGATACATTTTTAAGTAAGTAAGCGCCGCGCGTGTGCCGTATGAAACCCCGTATAGATTAATGGATTGATATCCAAGGGCAGAGCGTACCTGCTCCAGATCCAGCATGGCAATATCGGTGGTGTAATACTTTAGATCCGCATCTAGTTTTTGGGGACATTCTTTGAGCAGGAGAATGCTTTGCTCATTGTCCAGGAATATATCGTCGGAATCAAGACAACGCAACGGATTGGATTTTCCGGTACCACGCTGGTCTACCAGGACGATATCGCGCTTCTCGTGAACTCTGAACAGGCTGGCATACATGGCAGGGAATATCTCGACGATTGACTGTCCCGGCCCCCCGGCCAGGACAAACAAGGGATCCGCTTCAGCACTGCGACTGATTGCCGGCACAACTGCAAGGTTGAGATTAATCATGCGGCTTTGCGGATTGGACCGGTTTTCAAGGACCGCCAGTGTCCCGCATTTGGCAGTTACCTGATAGGGCACACCGGGGGATGACAAGGTGCAATCTGTCAGCTCAATGGCTGGAACTACTGTGTCGGATGTTACCCGTGGTGCACAGGAGGAGAGCAGAAGTGTTAGAAGAACAAGAAAAAAGATGAGTTTACGCATTGATATAGCCCACAAGGATCTTACAAATTCAGTATTTCACGATTTTGTATTCTCTACCCTAGAAAATGAAACTGAAATCACTATGGCAAGGTGTTTAGTCCTGAAATCGTGATCTGCTGAATTTAGTTAATTCATACGCATGGGGACAATATCTTTCCTTGTACCCCGACTTACCACAAAGACGACAAGGAACCTGTGACAAAGACTGACCAGCGTGTTTGAAATCATCAAGCCAGCTTATAAATTCAGCATAAAAGCGATACGCATATTGTGGAGTATAGCACACCCATTGTCTTTAAAAACGATGTGTTTTCATAATGTTCACAGGTGATTTCATAAGGTTCATCGCTAAAATAGGTTTGCTATTCTTGTCATAGGGGATACGTTCTGTAACCACATCCACGACCCAATGCAGTAGCAGCATCTTCAGCGGGGAAGAGATAGAAATCGCCTTGCTCCCCTTTGGCAAAGAAAGGTATCTACCCTGGTTGATCCGATGTGCATTCGTGATGATCTGGGAATCCTCTGCCTGGCGGAAGATGGTTTTCATGCGCTAGCGACAGGCATTAAAAATGCTGCCGAAGGTTTCAAATCTTCGGCAGCATTCACAACCAAAATCAAACTCCAACCGCTTTCCGCACCAGTGCGCCGCGTAAGCGAGTGAAGAATTTACTACTCAGCAAAGTCAGGCTTTGCAAGTCAATGGGGAAATGCGTCAGGCATTCAGAGCCATCTTTAGTAACCAAAACCGTATCCGAATGGCGGAAGCCCCCCAGATTGGGAACATAAATACCTGGCTCAATGCTGATCAGCATATTTTCGACCAGCACATCTTGGCTGCCTTCTGCTACCCAGGGGCCTTCGTGATTGCCCAATCCAAGGCCATGCCCGGTACGGTGCAATAAATAGTCGCCAAAACCTTCCTCGCGCAGAAAACCGTTGGCGGCCAGGTCGATCTCGGCGCAGGCTGCCCCAGGGCGCACCAGTGCAAACGCGCGGCGGCGAGCCTCCAACATCACCTTGAACATCTCGATCATCTTATCCGTCGGTGGCGTGACAAAGAAGGTACGTTCGCACTCCGCGCCATAGCCGTTGACGCGCATGAAACTCAGCGCGATATGTGGCCCCGCTTCCAGACGCTCGGCCACGCTGGGGACACCGTGCGGCTGCGTGCCTAAGCGAGCAGGCCAGGCAGCGGTCAGCAGGCTGGTGTTGAGCGCGTCGAACTCAGTCTCTTTAATGATCTTCATCTGTACCGAGCGCGCCTGTGAGAAGATTTCGATCTCGGAGACACCGTTGTAAGCTGCGGCGATGATTTTTTGCATCCCCATGTCTGCGTAGTAGGCGGCCTGGCGCAGCTTCTCAACTTCCGCCTGTGATTTGATCAGACGTAATTCTTCTACCAGTCCGAGCGTGACAGGTTTGAATTCCGCTAGTTGGTCGGCAATCTCCCGCGTTAGGGTGGGTTCTACGCCCAAGCGCTGAATTCCCTGCACCAGGTCCAGCAAGCGTTCGGGCCAGCCTTCTCCAGGCGGGGAGGGGTAGTCCCAGTAGTGATGGACTTCGCTGACGTTGGGCGCGCTGGTCAGGTGTTCTCTGTCCAGCGCGGGAACAAGCAAGGCCGGGGCTTGGTCCGGTTTGACCAAAATAAAGAAGGGACGTTCCAGGGGCATGTAGGTCACACCGGTCAGATAATAGATACTGTCCTGGGCTGTGACGAGCAATGCATCCAGGTTCTGTTCGCGCACCTTGCGCTGCAGGCTTTCCATTCGATCAAGATATTCCTGGGTCTTAAACACGATTAGTCTCCTGGTGATAAATTATTTGGCAAACTGCAATAAAGCATCCATGACTTGTGCGCCCAATTTTGGAACATAGGCATCCTGACAATGACGGCCTCCTGGGACAAAGAAGTACTGCCCGTTCTCTAAGGGATATTCCTGTTCGACCCCCAGCCCTTCCCATGGGTCCAGTTCCCCGGCCACATACACCATTGGAACGGGCAGGTCATCCAGATTGTCTCGCGGAGACCAGGGATCTACCTGCGCGGAACGTGGCTGGTCATCTCCGAACAAGGCCGTGCACTCCGCAACAAAATCATCATAGGTTCGATTGAAGATCCCCTCGGGTTCTGAACTTGCTTCGAAGATTCCGGTCTCATTGCATTGTTGGAAGCGCCAGGTGTGCCAGGTGTACTTCATGGTCAGGGCTTCTTCGCGTGTCAGGGAGAGCTTGCCGTTCGAAATGGCATAGTTCCAGGCACTTTCTTGAGCGATTGTACGGTCGATCCAGTGCAAAGCCTTCAAGAAGGTGGGGGTGGGCAGATAGGTTGCAGCCTTGAAAACCGGCAGATAGGGCTTGTACTGAACATACTGGCTAATACCATGTATGAATGCGATCAGGAATTCACGCTCCAGCCAATTTTGATCGAATAGCTCTTCTGATTGCAGATTTTCTACATGTTCTACGACTCTCTGGTAAGCGTTTTCCCCAAGGATGACGCGCACTTTTGCGTCATAGGCATCCATCGTAAAAGGCCAATCGACCACGCCGCTGGAGGAAAGGATCGCAACTACATCGTTCGGATAGTGTGCCGCATAGTCGATCACAAGGCCGCCAGAATAGCTGTAACCAGCTGCCGTCCACACCCCGGTGTAGGTTTGTTTTAAGGCTTGTGCCACTGTGTGAAAATCTGCCAGCGCTTGATCTACGGTTACATAAGCCGGAACAGTCTGGTACTCATCCAGGGAAAGGCTTTTCCCATATCCGCGATGCTCGGCATGGATGAAAATAACATCATCCCGTTCACCGTAGGATTTATAGAGTCTCACCAAGCGTTCATCAGCGGCGCTTCCCTCACCGCCAAGGACAAACAACACAGTCGAATCTAGCGATGCACTCTTGGGAATCAGGATATCCACATACTGGGTGAAAGTCTCACTGTCTGTTTGGTTGTGATCCAGGGGCTGCTCCAACGTGAAACGTTCGATTCGGTATGATTCCGGCCACAACCAGCTCCCTCCCAAGCCTATAAGAATGATGAGAATAATAATCCAGATGCCCCGCCGCTTCTTCATGGAGTACTCCTTTACGTTTTTCGTCTTCCTCCACGGGCATTTTATCATGATGTTCAGAAGCAATGCCGCTGGCATGACCCGTTTCAGACTCGAGACTGCCTATGAAATGTACTGTTTAGTAGATGCATTGGGCGGAATGTTTTTCAACCGAATATTTGCTAGAATGGAAACTATGCATCAAGCTGGATGATGAACTTGGTCTGGATCTAAGCATTCAAAATACCAACAATGCTGATCAGCAGGGCAGCATTCCATGCAAAAGCAATGTTACCAAGCACTTTGCCCACAGACGGCGACCAGTCAGACGTGGAACGCTATAGAACCACAAGCCCATCAATACCGCTTGAAAGCCAGGCGAACATGACCTTGTTGGTATGTGCCTGACGCAAGCGGCTAAAGACTAGCCAAGGTACGATCGGAAAAGACAAGGCTATCAAGTTTATTCCGCGAGTTAGTGAGTAAATCATTAACCATCTCATGCTTCTTATTCAGTGTGTGTTGCTAAAAAACTGCTCATCTTATGGTGAAATTAGGCCCCCTCATATTGCAAGGACGATCAGATTATGCAAGAAAATTCCACGCTTGATATATATCTAACTTTCACCCTAATTTTGTCTCTTTTGAATTGTGAGTGCTAAGTTTTCATGTACCAAAATAGCTCTTGTAAATGACCGTTTCCCTCGCAGAATTACCAATTGATCAGTCTTATTCGTTGAACTGTTACAATGGGTCAAGACAATTTATCAGAGCTTAGATTTCTTGCAAAACTCATTGGGGGAGATGAAGAAATCAAAACCAAGAAGCGCTGTAGTAGGGCACGAAAGGCAGAAAATGAAGGAAATTATTAGTCGAGAAATTCAATTGAAAAACCGTCCGGCAGGAATTCCCAGCGCAAGTGATTTTGAAATAGAAAAAGTCCCTGTTCGAAAACCAAAAGATGGTGAAATCCTGGTTCAAAATGAATATATTTCGGTAGATCCATACATGCGAGGCAGGATGTATGATCGGGAGAGTTATACGCCTGCATTTCAAATTGGGGAAACCATACCGGGCGGTTCGATCGGAAAGGTCATTCAATCCAACTCGGATCAGTATGTAGTGGGGGATTATGTGTTGAATTTCTCAGGTTGGCGAGAATATTTTTTGTCTACCGGTGTTGGTTTGAGAAAAGTTGATCCTTCAATCGCACCAGTCCAAGCCTTTCTCGGTGCGTTTGGAATGCCAGGTTTGACGGCCTATGTCGGATTGCTGAATATCGGAAAGCCGAAAGAAAATGAGACGGTTTATGTCTCTGCTGCTTCTGGAGCCGTCGGTTCGATCGTGTGCCAAATTGCAAAGATCAAAGGCTGTCGGGTAATCGGCAGTGCTGGTTCAGACCAAAAAGTGGATTGGCTGCTAAATACGATTGGCATTGATGGTGCCTTTAACTATAAAAAAGTTGACAACCTGACAACCGAATTACACCAACAATGTCCTGATGGTATTGATATCTACTTTGAAAATGTCGGTGGGGAACATCTGGAAGCTGTTCTGGCCAATATGAATCCGTTTGGACGAATACCGGTCTGCGGGATGATCTCCCAATATAACAATGCCAAACCCCAACCGGGACCAAAAAACCTGACGAATATTATCGGCAAGCGATTGTTATTGCAGGGATTTATCGTATCTGATCATAATGACCAACGAGCGCAGTTCCAATCCGATATGGCGAAATGGCTGAGGGAAGATAAATTACAATGGGAAGAAACAATCATTGAAGGTATAGAAAATACTCCGGAGGCATTTATTGGTTTGTTTAGCGGAGAAAATATTGGAAAAATGCTGGTGAGGGTTTAGCCGAAAATCTAGGATTAGGAATGATAAAGTTGGTCAATGCGGCTTTTTCCCAATCAAATTGGATAGAGCTTGATTAAAAGGAACAGAAATTATGCTGCATCAAAAGAAGATTCTGATTTTAGATTATTCAACATCAAGAATGGAGGCTTCAGCGCTAAAACGCTGGATGCCGGAAGACGCAATCGTTTCTTCGTTATATATTGATACAGAAGAATCTTTTCTGGATGGTCTGATCGGCGAAAACTTCACGCATGTGATCCACTCAGGCTCGGAGTTATCCATCAACGAAGAAGCGCCGTTTACCCAAAAGGCCGTTTCTTTTATCCGCAGTGCGCGAGATAAAGGCATCTGGCAAATGGGGATTTGTTATGGGCATCAACTTGTATGTAAGGCATTGGTTGGAAAAGATGCTGTTAGAAAGGCCCCAAAGGGTTTTGAAGCTGGCTGGGTGAATGTAAACTTCAACGAGCAGGCAACGAAACTCCTGGGAGTGAATGAAAATGAAGTTGTCTGGCAGCATCATTTCGATGAAGTCGTTAAATTACCAGAGGGCTCGGCGCTTTTGGCGACGAACGAGCATACTGAAATTCAAGCATATATCAATCAAGAGCAGAAATTATTTGGCACACAATTTCACCCTGAGTTTGACAAAGAATCTGGTGATGCGATTTTCCTGAGAGATCAAGCGCTATTGGAAAGTCATCATTACGATGTGGAAGCAATTCTGCAAAGAGGACCCCCTCTTGATACAGGCAAGGTGTTTTTCAATTTCTTTTTGGGGTGATTCACACATTCCTTGCCATATCCAATCGATCACATGGTTCGTTGAAGGAAGCATCATGCGCTATGAGTTTTCACGGAAACCTAGGAGATGTCCAGCTTGTAAAGCAACAAAGATTGCTTCTATTCTCTATGGCTATCCTGCATTCTCCCCAAAGCTGGAGACTGACTTGGAAGAAAAGCGGGTAGTGCTCGGCGGATGCGTCATCACTGATGACGATCCGAGATGGCAGTGCACTGAATGTGATGCTGAATTCTTCCGAAAGATCGACTTCGATATATCAATGCTGCCCAGCGAGCCAAAGACTTAGGCACTCTCCAAGCGCATCTTCAACGCGCTAAAGCGCTGCGCGACCTTGTTGTTTCTCACCGCCATCCCAATCGCCTTCATATTCCCAGACAGCACGCATAAATCCCGCGCACGTGTCACCGCCGTATAGAGCAGGTTTCTTTGCAGCATCATGTAATGCTGCGTCACCACGGGCATTACGATCACAGGAAATTCAGCTCCTTGTGCCTTGTGAACCGAGACCGCATAAGCCAGGGTAAGTTCATCCGCTTCGCTCCACTCATATTCAGCCGGATGCCCTTCAAAATCCACTGCCAAAGTCTGATTGACCATATCCATCCCCTGAATAAAGCCAATATCCCCGTTATAGACGAGCTTGTCATAATTATTGCGAGTCTGCATGACCTTATCTCCCACCCTGAAGATCGTCCCATATAAACTCTTCTCAACCTTGCCATTTGCTGGCGGGTTGAGCTTCTCCTGCAAACGCTCATTCAGGATCGTTACGCCAGCCGGGCCGCGATAGAGCGGGGAAAGCACCTGTATATCCCCCAAGCCATCAAAACCAAAGGTCTGGGGGATCCGTTCTGTGACCACATCCACGACCCAATCCGCAGCGGCAGCAGCATCTTCAGCAGGGAAGAGATAGAAATCGCCTTGCTCGCCTTTGGCAAAGAAAGGGACCTGCCCCTGGTTGATGCGATGGGCGTTCGTGATGATTTGGGAATCCTCCGCCTGGCGGAAGATGGTTTTTAGGCGAGTAACAGCCGCAACGCCGCTCTCGATTAGATCGCGTAAGACATCCCCCGCCCCCACAGACGGAAGCTGGTCAATATCGCCTACAAAAAGCAGATGCGTGCCAGGACGTAACGCCTTTAGTAAATGATTGGTCAGCAATAAATCCAGCATGGAGGCTTCATCCACCACCAGGAAATCCACGTTCAAAGGGTTGTCAGGATCACGCTTAAACCCGTCCACAGGAGAAAACTCCAACAGACGATGAATGGTGCTGGCTGGACTGCCGGTTGCTTCGGATAAACGTTTGGCTGCGCGCCCGGTTGGAGAGGCCAGCCCGTAACGTTTTTTCTGATGATCCAGGGTGGCGATCAGGGCTTTCAGGCAGGTAGTCTTGCCTGTGCCCGGTCCGCCTGTCAGGATGGATACCGGATATTCCAACGCCATCCTCACAGCCTGCTCTTGTTCATCAGAAAGCGCGATCCCCGTCTCAGGCAGTTCGTTCTGGGTAAACAAGGGAGATTGTGCCTTCGTCAGGGCCTTAATGCGTTCAGCCACCCCGACTTCTCCGAAGTAGAGCGGCGTCAGATAGACTACGTCCATGATCTCTTCATCGCGCCCATTCGGTCTGGGTAATTTCTCCGGTCGAACTCGCTCCTGCCCTTCCAAACGTTCCAGGCCGGGCTGGATTAGTTCATGGGAAACATCCAGCAGTTCTATGGCTCTTTGAACCAGCATCCCATTGGGCACATAGACATGCCCCTGGTTGATGGTCTCATTCAAGGCAAAAACGATGCCTGCTTCGATACGCGAGGGGTGTTCGGGACTCAGTCCCAATGCCTGGGCTATCCGGTCGGCGGTCTTGAAGCCGATTCCGTAAATATCGCGCTCCAGTTGGTAAGGATTTTCCTGCACGACTTGCAAAGAAGTATCCCCGTACTCCTTATAAATCTTCACGGCCAGGTTCGTGCTGACCCCATGTCCGTGTAGGAAGACCATGATCTCCTTGACCTGCTTCTGCTCTTCCCAGGCAGCGATGATCCTGCCTGCCCGATCCCGCCCAATACCGGAGACTTCTTCCAATCTATGGGGCTCGTTTTCAATAATGTCGAAGGTGACTTCGCCAAAGCAATCTACAATCCGCTCGGCCAGCTTGGGGCCAATGCCCTTTACCATCCCTGAGCCAAGATAGCTGGCCATGCCTGCTACGGTGGACGGCAGCGCCTGTGTGCAGATTTCTGCCTTGAATTGTTTGCCGTGTTTGGGGTGCGTGTCCCAGAGCCCATCCAGTTTCAGATGCTCCCCCGGAGAGACTTCCGGTAAATTCCCCACGACCGTGATCAACCCATCACGGCTCAACCCCGGCAGACGCTGACGCCCACGCACTTCCGGTCGTAAGCGCAGCACGGTATAGCCGTTTTCTGGATTATAGAAGGTGATGCGCTCCACTGAGCCCGCGAGCTTGTCCATAGGCGTAAGTATACCTGTCAGGGGATTACGAAAAGGGGGAAATTATAGGGTTTTGCATTCGTGCTTATTTGATTTGCGATATAAGCATGAATGCAAAAAAGATCGTCTACCCTGTTGAGAAAACATACCCAACCTTACACGAGCCGCATATTTTGATTGTCCTTCCGCCCCGTCCAGGTCAGGGCTTCCAGGTTCTTCCATCGCTTTCCTGTTCAGCGAAGCGATGCGCAGGATCATCGCATACGCAAGGGAAAGCTGTCGGAGCCAGTCTCTTGATAGTAGTCAGTGAATTCATCTTTCCGTTTCGGGGCTTTGGCAACTTTTTATTACGACCTGGCGCTCATTTTCGGTTAGAATACCGCCTTCTGATAACGACCCAATATCCCCAAGCACGGAGGCATGAGCAATGTCATTACAAGAAATTCATCAACCATCAGCAAAATCCACCCGTATAAAAGGCAACAAACGCAGACCGACGCTTACGCTTGAAGACTGGACTCCTGTGGTTGAAAAATGGGAAAATCGGGACCGTATACACGATTCCTTCACACTTGCGGAATTAATCGCGGAGCATCTGGGCACATACCCGGATGGCACCCCTGTTGTTTCGACCCAATCCTATTATGCCTGGCGAAAAATGGTGCTTGCAGAACGCACCAAAGAAAAAGCGTAAAGCGAACTCCAAGCCTTGGTCTCTTACAAGCGATCTGCCCGTCAGACCCAAGAAAACTTCTTCCCATACGATCAAAGAGCCGTCAACGCGGCTCTTTGATTTTTCTTGCAAAATGGTGAAATGTCAGGCGCGGGAAATCGTCTGGTAAAGAATGGCGCAAAAGGTGGATGAGCTATTCACTACCCCGAACCATCTGCTCAACAGTAAAAAGCATCACACCCATCTCGCGAGCTAACGCAACCAGAGCAGGTGTAAACCCGACACGGGAAAAGAGCGCATAGGAAAGTTCTTCCATTTGTCCGCGCTGCCTAAATATTTTTTCTTTTCGTTGTAGGTCATTTAACACGTTTACACCAACGGGATTGATAGACCACTTACATTCTCCAATCAGCGCTTTCTTCTCAGAAAAGCTGATTGCAAGCACATCAATCTCGGCATCGCGATTCCACCAGGCACCAATATTCTCAGGCAGGAAAGATAATTTCCCTTGGCGCGCCAATTGTGCAATATGCTCCCGACTGGCTTCTTCAAAGGTGCTGGCAACAAAATGATCAAGGTCGGGCGCAACACGTTTCTCCAGGATCGCATCGGTCAAGCCGAGGTCAAGAGAGCTTTGGTTGGGATGAACATAGCGGAACCAAAACCGCAGGAAGTGATCGTCGATCTGATAAATACCACGCTTGCTCTTCTTTGGTTTCGGTTCATTCGCTGGTACACGCCGCGTTACCAGGTGCATTTGCTGGAGAATATCAAGGTAGCGGGAAACAGTTGATGCAGCGCCAACCCCAGAGGCTTGAGCGATTTCATTCAGGCGGGTATTCCCTTGAGCAATCGCGCGCAGGATTGAAAAATAATTGCGCGGCTCACGCAGTTCTTCCATTAAGAGCAGATGTGGTTCCCGAAAAAGCTCTGCTGTTCGTGCATCCAGAATATGGCCCCCGATATTCGAAAAAATATCCATCTTCTCATTGAAGGTGCGCAAATAATACGGCATGCCTCCCAAAATTGCCCAGGCAAGGAATTGCTCATCGGCAGTATAGTTCGGATAAAAAAGGGCGGAAGAAGGCAAGTCCAGCGGAGCAAGCAGCGTGCTTTGGGTACGGCGTCCATATAGCGGAGCGCGATAGCCCAAGACTTCGGTTTCCATCATCCCGATATACGAACCGCATAAAAAGAGTTTAATCTGCGTGTTTTTTAGAGAAGCATCCCAAACCTTTTGCAGAATGGAGGGGATCGCTTTATTCCCACTGATTAGATAGGTGAATTCATCCAGAACAACAATAGGCTTGCCCGGTAGATCTACCAGGGCTTTAAAGGCTGCATCCCAAGTGGGGAAAGAAAAGTTTGCTGACGTTTCTGAGTGCGTAAAAGCCCAGATCTGCTGAGAGAAAGTCGCGAGCTGTTCTGCATCCGTGCTGAGGGTGGCGATGAAAAAGATATGCGGCTTATCCTGGCAAAAGGCATTTAGTAACTCTGTTTTCCCCACGCGACGCCGACCATAGAGAACATATAGCTCGGCACGTTCGCTTTCATATAAATTCGAAAGGATTCCTAACTCGATCTTACGGTTAATAAACACGGCCACTCTCCTTTTTTCAACAACAAGAAACGTGATTATTATAATCCTGTTTTGTATTTCTCGCTCCCCCATAAAATTTCTGAAAATTGTACAATACCATTTCAGTTAGAATACTGCCCTGTGGTGTATGTTGTCAAAGCTTTCGAACAGAATCTAATGATGACTTCATTAATATTTCACCATGTCTGTCCAATTTCCTTTGATGGCAAACAATGATGCGGTCAAGGATGCTTTGGTCTATGACTGGAGCAATGGTCAAGTGGAAGGACAGGTAAATCGTCTCAAGACCATAAAACATCAGATGTATGGTCGCGCAAATTTTGACTTGCTAAGACAAAGGGTTTTGGGACTGCCCTACTGTTTTCACATAAAGTGCGGGAGAAGCGATTTTAGGGATGCTTACACTGACGATGTTTTTTGGGATGATATGTTAATTTTCCAAACAAAATTGAAAAATGCTATTTCCCCTACGAAGCAGATTTTTTTTTGCTAGGATTACCTGACTGAATGATTTCGAATAGGCTGTTTATCTCAAGAGAGAGCACGTTGTTTTCTGGGTAGGTGTCCGGTTTCTAGCGCAACTTCCTGATTGATCCGTTGGATCGCCATTATGTCATCCATGCCGACACCTTGCTCATCCATTCTGCGAGCCAGCAAGGTGATTACCGCTCGCAGACTGCACAGGTGGGAGAACTGATCGCCAAAGACATTGCGGTCGACCAATGGCAGATACTCTTCCAGTCGTCTTTCGATATGCAGGCGGCTGATGAAGGCTTCATCGAAGTGATTGACGATCTCGATCATGCTCTTCTCATGCAGGTTGCCATACCCCTCCCCTGCGGTTGCCAGACGGCAGCTTGCGAGTTCCCCATTTGCCTTGATTGTTAGTGATGGACTCAGACGATAAAAGCCCCGACAATAAAGCGGGTAGTTGGGTGCATCCAGTAAGGGGAAACGTGTCTGCTCATCTCCGGCACCATTGCCGATGTCAATAAAGTTGCTGATCGCATTGAAGGGATCAAGATGAAGACGTAAGGCGCGTTTCCCCGCAGGCGTATCCGGGTCCATATCGTAGATAATTGTGGCGGGTTCTGCCAGGAAGCTCTCGAAGAGAGCGTTATCCCACTCTTTACGTAGTAGCAGGGAGACGCGCGGCTCCAATCCCGCTTCCTTGACCTGCGCCAAGCCTTTCAGGATGCGTTCATATAAGCCCGGCTGGTGACGTGAGCGATCATGCAGTTCACCCGGACCATCCAGACTGAAGGTGATATGGGTCACACCATGCGCTTTCAGGTCGGCAAGATAAGACCAGAGATCGGAATAGGTCTTGCCAGCGGCGACGAAGTTTTCCTGATCCAACCACCAGCCATTGGTGTAGAGAGAAATTTGCGCCTTTTCTTCCAGGCCGTGAATATGGTCTACAAGCTCCTGCCAACCATCCCCGTATTTGGAGACCTCGCCCCCGACAAAATCAAAGCGATCTACGCCCATCGCTAAAAGGGTTTCGGCAGCATTTTTGAGCAAGTCCAGATCGGTCTCTGTGCGGCGCGGGACATGCCCGTTATAGCAGTGTTCGCAGTTGAAATTGCAGTAGGTCGTGAACTCAAAGATGGCCTTGGAGATATGCTCAAAGGGGTTGCGTTTGTAGCGCAGGCGGGTTTCTTCTTCCAAGGTATTTTCAGGAATAACTTCCAATATCCCCTCTGCAATCAGCCCAGGATGAAAAGGATAGTCATGCGCGGACACATGACTGCCTGTAAATAGCTCAATGAGGAGATCACCTTCCGGGGAGTTTCCCAGGCGGAGTAATCCTTGGAGTGCCTGCTGACGGGTGACCATCCAGCCATAGTGAGAGAGACGCAGTTTCATCGTGATATTGTACTGCAACGGGGTCTTGAAACGGATTTGTATTTATACAAATAATAAGTATAATATCAGTATGAATACAAACACAGCGCGAACCGGTTTTCACCAAATCCATCAGATCCTCCAGGCACAAAATGGCATTGTCCGCACCGCTGACCTGGTGGATGCAGGGATTCCCACGACCTACCTGTCGATTCTGACAAAGCGTGGGGAACTTGAACGGGTTGCCTGGGGGGTTTATCAAAAACCGACGCTGCTTGAAGATGAATTCTTTCTTTTCCAATCCCGGCACAAGGCAGCCGTCTTCTCCCACGAGACCGCGCTTTTCCTGCACGATCTCACAGACCGTACGCCCCAGGTTTTCTCATGCACTGTTCCATCTGGCTATCATTCAGTTGCCCTTGAGGAGAGCGATCACCAGGTTTTCTATGTCAAGCGGAAGCTGGTGGAGATCGGTTTAGTTGAGCTGCCTTCCCCACATGGCAATCCCTTGTGCGTTACCGGCATGGAACGCACGATCGTCGATATCCTACGCAGCCGCAGTCGGATCGAAGACCAGATCCTATTTGATGCCCTCAAGCGTTATGCGCGTCTAAAAAGCAATAATATCGAATTGCTCTACCGCTATGCAGAGCAGTTCCGTGTTCGGAATGTCCTGCGTCCGTACATGGAGGTGCTGTTGTGAGTAGTCGTGCGATGCAATTCAAGGCGGAAATCCGTAATATGGCTAAAGGCTCCGGGGTATCTGCTCAGGCTGTTTTGCAGAACTTCATGCTGGAGCGCTTTCTGGAAAGGATTTCTCTTTCTCCCTATAAGGAGAACCTGGTGCTCAAAGGCGGTATGCTGATCGCCTCGCTCGTGGGCACAGCCTTCCGCACCACAATGGATATGGATACCACCCTACGCGCAAGATCGCTCGACCAGGCAACTATTCAGAAGATGCTCGAAGAAATCTGTGCTCTGGCCCTGGATGATGAAGTGCGCTTTGAATTCGTGCGCCTTGAAGAAATTCGCGAGGATGATTCTTATGGTGGCTATCGGGCAGCCCTGATCGCCCACTTTGATAGTATCCGCACCCCTGTGAAGATCGACCTGACTACAGGCGATAAACTTACCCCCGGCGCAATTCTCTATCAATACCCATCGGGATTCGAAGAAAAAACGCTTGAGATTTGGGCGTACAACCTTGAAACCGTTCTGGCTGAAAAAGTCGAAACGATCCTGCGGCGCAGTACGCTCAATACCCGTGCCAGAGATTTCTATGATGTCTATCTCCTGACCAAGACCCAGGGAGAGAACCTGGATAAAGCGCTTCTTAGGGAAGCCCTAGATGCAACCATTGCTCATCGGGAATCGCCCGTCGTATTGACCAAGAACAGAGAAACTCTGCAAGCTATTCTTGCGGATAAGGGGATGCAAGCCCGTTGGCAGCGTTATGCTGGTATGTTTTCCTATGCGCGCGGGATTGAGTTTCGTGAGATCATTGATGTGCTGCTAATGCTTTTACAAGATATTCAATAGGCGCACTTTCCCACAGGGAAAAATCACCCAGGTTTTCGCCGAGCGATAAGACGAAAAGCCAGCGAGCGTATGCGCATGACACAAAGGGGGAAGCAAGCTGCTCACCCCTTTCCTGATACCAGCCCCTGAGCAGTATTCCATTCCCGCTTTTCGCATGCCTGATTACTCAGATTATCAAATCCTGAAAAGCTTTTCCGCTTTCAGAGTCGGCTCTTCCCGCCCTCTGTCGATTTCAAGAGTGCCTGTGATCAACATGGGGTGATTGGATAGCGCAATCTGCTTTACCTGCCTGTACAGATCAGGGAAGACGATCACATCCAGCGTGCCGGACAGGTCTTCCAGCGTCAGAAAAAGCATCGTTTCCCCTTTGGCTGTGCGAGTGCGCCTGGATGTTTGACGTACTCCTGCCACCGTCACGCGCTGCCCAAGCTGTTCCATTGCCTCTGCGATCTCAATTGCCCCGGCTTTCTCGATCCGCTCCGCTACAAGTTCCAATGGGTGCGCAGCCAAGCTAACCCCAAGGACTTCCTGCTGGGCGGCCATCTTTTCTTCCAGAGACCAGTCATCTTCCATACCGCTATTCATAGAAAATAAACTCATCTGCCCGGCCTGCCAGCCGCTTTGTAGCTGTGCCAACAGAGCAGAAATACTGCCCAATCCATCCAGTGCACCAACCTTCACCAGATTTTCCGCTTCTTGCAAGCGTGGATCGACACGCGTCAGAAAATCATTCAGGGAATGATAGGGACGCAGGCGGATGATCTTCTCAATCGTTTTTCGGGTCAGATGTTTGATCTGCCCCAAGCCCATGAAAAGCTGCTTCTCGCCTGATACAGACGCAACCGAAAAGTTATGTAACGAGTGGTTGATATGTGGCGCACTCACGGTCAATCCCAAGCGACGTGCTTCGCTCAGATAAACGCGTTGGCTGTAATAGCCGCCCCAATTCGCCAGGACCGCCGCCATGAACTCAGCCGGGAAATGCACTTTTACCCAGGCAGAACGCCAGGCGATCTGGGCATAGGATGCGGCGTGTGCTTTGGGGAAACCGTAACCCGCAAAAGCTGCCATCATCTCCCAGACCCGCTCGCCGATTTCCTGCGGAATATCACTGCGTGCTTCAGACTCTGACACAAATTTGCGTTGCAATTCCTGCATGCGCTTGCCGGGATCGAAGTGACTCATCGCGCGCCTTAGGAGGTCCGCTTCTGCCAGACTGAACCCTGCCAACTCGTGGGCAATCCGCAGTACTTGTTCCTGATAAAGAATCACCCCAAAGGTTTCTTCCAATAGCGGCGCAAGGGATGGGTGCAGATGGTGTATCTCCTCTTCCCCTTTGAACCGCCTTACAAAAGCATCTTTCAATCCGCCCGTCAGTGGCCCCGGACGATAGAGAGCCAAAGCTGCCATGATGTCATCGGTGCTTCTGGCGTGGATTTCTCGTAATGTAGCCCGCATACCGGGACTCTCGATCTGGAAGCAGCCGATCGTTTTGCCTTGCTCGATTAAGTCGGAAACTTGCGGGTCATCTTCAGGAGTAGTATCCAGCACAGACAGGGAGGTGGGGTAACGCTCTGGTTGATCCTGCTGGATGAACTCTGCCACATCGCCCAAGACACTCAATCCACGAATACCCAACAGGTCGATCTTGACCAATCCAAAATCTTCCACAGCATCCAGATCCAACTGTGTGATGATAATGCCCTTGCTGCCGGAACGCATTACGGGTACGAGGTCAGTGATCGGTCCAGGGGCAACAACTAATCCGCCAGGATGGACGGATAGATGACGTGGTAGCTTTAGGATCGCTTCGGCGTCCGCGAATATCTGGCCATACTTCTCCCCTGGATAAAGTTCGCGCAGGGTTGCAAATGGCGAGACAGGCTGCCCGTTTTCATCGCTTTCCTGTCTGCGTGCCCAGAAGGAGTGCGGTAGATTTTTCACCATTGCCCGCACTTCTTTCGGTTGCAAGCCGTAAGCTTTGGCAACTTCCCCCAAGGCCGAGCGTGGGCGGAAGCGGTTGATCGTCCCCACCATCGCGACCTGTTCTTCGCCGTATTTTTCAAAAACGTGCTGGATGACGCTGTCTCGTCTCACCGAGCAAAGGTCGGTATCAATATCTGGTGGGGTTTGACGGGCAGGGTTCAGGAAACGCTCGAAATACAAGTTCAGGCGTAGCGGGTCCGGGCTGGTAATCCCCAGGCAATGTGCCACCAGCGACGAGGCCGCAGAGCCGCGCGATGAATACGGCACACCCGTCTCACGGGCGAAGTTCAGTACATCTTCCACGATCAGGAAGATCGGCTCGTAGCCCATTGTTGCAATGGTCTCGAGTTCATGATCCAGACGGGCTTGTATCTCCGGTGTAATCTTTCCATACCGCCTTTTTGCCCCTGCTTCCGCTTTTTGGCGCAAGTGTTGGCTTGGGGTTAGTCCACCTGGGATTGGGATTTGGGGCATATTCGGTACGCCCAACGGCAGATCGAAGGTGCAGCGTTTAGCGATTTCCTGCGTTTGCTTCAAGGCGGCTTGAAAGCCGTGAAATCGCCTGAGCATTTCACCCTGGCTCAGGAAATACGCGCCTGCAGGAGCGAGATCTTCTTCTGCAATCCCTGTGATCGGCTGGTTGAGACGAATAGCTGCAAGCGTGCGCTGTAAGGCGGCTTCTTCGGGTTTGAGATAGTAGATCGGCTGGGTCACGACCATCTGCACCCCCATGCTGCGTGCGAAGCGGGAGAGAGGCAATCCGACACTTGGGTCTTGCAGGTTGAGATAAAGTCGATTGCCGAAAATATCCTTGAGCATTTCAAATTGCTTGGCAGCTTTCTTCCCATCTGCGCTGCCGATGGCGACCAGGTCATTGGAAAAAGACGCCAGCAGATCGAGTGAGCAAGGCGCTTGCGGATCCTCCTGAAGGGCAAGTGCGCTGCTCACTCGGCACAGGTTCGCCCAGCCTTCCTGACTTGTTGCAAGCAGGGGCAACCTGCCAGTGGTGGTGTCAATCTCCAACCCCAGGAGTGGCTGGATTTCTGCTACCTTGCAGGCATGTACAAACTCAACCACACCGGTCAGTAGGCGGTGATCGGTGAGACCTAATGCAGGCATTTCTTGCGCTTTAGCAGCTTGGGCAAGTTCTGCTGGAGTGGCAAGCCCTTCTTGTAGGGAATAGGCGGAGTGGGCGGTAAGATGAGTGAACATTTGTTCAATTATAAGGGCAAGAGAGTAGATTGTAGAAGCGACATGCGGTACAAATGAAACTGCTTATGACTGTATGATAGTATCTACTTGTCGTTAACCGAGAATCAATGTGCTCGATAAAAGGTCTTGGCTTCACAGCGCTTTATGAGGTATTCTTTGGTGTGTAAAAGGTTGCGCTTACAAGCCCAATCCAAGACAAAAAAAGAGTGCTTGCAAGTAAATTGCCGGGAGTAATGAGTAATGGTTGCGCTTTCTTATGATGGGATTATTGGGAGCGTCGAAATGCTTGAAAAAGGCACCTCCGACGCCCAAAAATATAAAGTCAATGCTTCGAATGGTTCGAAGTATTTGATTTCCGTACATGATTTCTCCCGTATTGAGCGCGTAAAAAAAGTAGCTGCCCTGTTGAAAATACTGGATGCAGAAGGCGTTCCCGCCCAGAAATTTGTGGACTTGGTGGCATCCGAAAGTCTTGGAAAAGTTTACCTTGTTGTGGAATGGTGTGATGGCGAGGACGGATTTGCTACTATCCCCAGACTGACAAAACTGGAGCAGTATAACCTGGGGTTGGAATCGGGAAAAATTCTCCAGAAATTCCATTCTCTACATATACCGGCCGAGGATGATGCTCGCTGGTCCAGAAAAATCACGGATCAAACAAAAGACCGTATTCAACAATACCAAAAATCTGGCTACAGGTTTGATGGCGACGAGGATGTTATCAAGTACCTTGAAGAAGGTATAACGCTGGTTAAGGATCGCCCCCAAAGCTTGCGCCATGGCGACTATCATTTTGACAACATGATCGTTTCCCCTGAGATATCATTGACCATCATAGACTGGCTCTCTTATGGATATGGCGATCCTTGGGAAGAATTCCAGCAGATAGCCTGGTATGCAGCAGCCAGTCCACTTTTTGCGATCGGTCAACTACACGGATATTTCGATGGAGACCCTCCTGTTGAGTTCTTTTCGCTCTTGGCTTTTTATATGGCAAGTTGTACTCTCTCGTCGATTGTATATGCGGCAAGCAGAGCGGAGCAAATTCTTGATTATATGATAGCGCGGGGAAAAGACACAGTAATCTGGTTTGAGCATTTCAAAAAGCTCTATCCAAGTTGGTATATAATGCACAAACGCATTAATAACATTTTGCTTTCTACTGATACAAAGGAGGATAACGCAATGTCACTCAAAGATGATGCAAAGAATTTACAAGAAGAACGAGAGAGAAGAAAAAGAGAGCAAACGGAAGCAGCTGCTAGGGCTAGAAAAAAAGCCGAAGAGGCAGAAGCCAGAAAACAAGCCTTGGAAAAAGCCTGGAATGAATCAGCACTTACAAGAAATGATACTATTGTCATTCCCCGCCCTTCAGAATATAAGGATTTGATTGATGAACTTGTAGATGATGATTACTTACGTTTCTCTGCACCTATGATTTGTGGAAAGGCCCCTGATGGCACAGTGAGAGCTCGCATTGTAGACCAGAAAGAAAGATCGAATTGTGGAGGGTTTGTTTTAGAATTTGAAGAACACTGGTCGACCGGTGGAAAGAATGCTGATTCAGGTACAAGGACTTATACGATGTGGATACTAGACAATAAATATATTTATATGTCTGGTCATTATAAATTGTTTAATCCGAAGGGTTTACGTGAATGGTTTGTTTCCTGGATCGCAGATGGGAAACCTGAAACTGAATGGGAAAACAAATGGAAAAGAGAGCGGGAAGAGAAAGAAAAGATTAAGAGGTGGAAAAAACAAGGTTTATGCACCTATTGCGGAGGAGAACGCAGTTCTTGGAGTGGTAAATGTAAACAGTGTGGTCGGTAATCCTTTTTTAAAAACAAAGTGTGTAGCATATGATCCCAATACAATTAGAGATAGATAGTCGCAATTTTCAAGTTGGCTCGAAAACAGCAATTGTAATGTTCTCAGGCGGTTTTGATTCAACGGTTGCACTTTGGTGGGCGATGCACCGTTACAAGAAAGTAAAGGCAATTACGGTAAATTACAATCAACCATGGCAGCAAGAGCTTGATAGCATGAGCAATATTCTCGAGCTAACCGATATTGAGCAAAGTGTCGTTCATGTCGACATCCCGGAACATTTTTGGGTAATAAAGAGTCACAGAACAAGGTGGCAGCCTGTCTTGCTATGTTCTATTGCTGCCCTGGACGTCAGCGACGAGGGAGCCGACATTATTCTGGGAGCATTGAAAACAGATCAGTTTCCAGACAGAAACCCCGAATTTTTGCAATTGCTTTCAGAAACAATTCTTAAATATGCAGATCGCGGTGCTGAAATCGGTATTACAGCACCGCTTTGCGCGGTAAAAGATAAAACCGCCGTGGCGGTTCTAGGTTTTCAATTGGGTGCTCCAATGCATCTGAGCTGGTCGTGTCGTTTTCCCGTTGGCGACGAACCGTGTTATGAGTGTGTAACATGTAAGGAACGCTATAAAATTGGTGATGAAATTCAATCGGAGTATGGGATAAGTGAAGACGATCTTGATTCGTGGTTATCTGTGCTGGGTTCCCCTCATCACGCATCATTCCAAAATGCTACACTTGATCTGAAAGATTTTGCTGAAGCGTATGGGGAGATTGTCAAAATCAAACATGGTCAGCATGGCTGGCGATATTATGCCCCCGATGGCACAGAGAGAATCACTTCCCTGATAAAGCATCCTCCCCAGGAATTGGTAGAAAAGGTAGGTTCGGCTTCAGAGTCTATGTATATAAGGGAATATGGTTTCTTTGAAGATGAAACTATGTGGGAAGTTTTTATTTGTGCAGATGGGTCAGTCGCCGCAACAGAACGCATCCCGGATTACGATACGATCAAAGACAAGTTGCTAAAGCGTTTTACAGAATAACCCATCATCCTTGGAAAACACCTCAATTCGAAGAAATGAGGTGTTTTCGATTCTATAAATAAATTTACCCTTAGGGGAGCCAAGGTATCAATCGTTCTGTCATCTGATCAATCACATAGCTTAGGACAATCCCGGTAATTGCTATCACGACCAGAACTGCATAAAGTTCGTTCACGCGAAGCGTTTGCCAGGAGAACCATAATAAGACGCCTAATCCGTTTCTTGCGGAAATGATCTCTACACTGATCGTAACAATAAAACCTACATTTGCGGCAAGGCGTAAACCTGCCATGATAGAGGGTAAGCTGCCTGGTATAAGGATGTGGGAGAATGCTTTTTTGCCATCTATGCCATAGTTTTTCCCTACGTCAAAATAAATTTTGTTAATTTGTTGCACCCCGGATAGCGTACTGATAAGCATAGGGAAAAAAGCCCCCAGAAATATAGCAACAAATTTTGATCCTTCCCCAATGCCAAAAACGACCATAAGCAATGGGAATATAGCAATTTTAGGAATGGGATACAGGGCGGCTATATAAGGGGAGAAGAAAGCGTTCAAACCTGAATACCGGCCCATCAGAAGCCCAAGCGCGGCACCTAAGAAAGCACCGCTTATAAGTCCGGCAAGAAATCTGAACAACGTTGTGGTCGTTGCACTAAACAAACTCCCATTGAGAGACAACTTTATAAATCCAGCCCATATTTTTGATGGAGGTGGAAAAAAGATTGTAGAAATTATTCCGTAGTAAGAATCTAATTCCCATGCAACCAATAAAATAATTAATGTGGTAAATGGTAGCAGATTTGGATTTTTTTTATTGAGCGCTGAGATCATGAAGCACCTCATCGTGTAGCATTCGCCAAATCCGCAAGCGTGTCGTTGTTGAGTTTTCTATAATTGCTAACCTATTACGCGGTCTAGAAAAATCAACATTAATATCTTCTAGCAATTTGCCTGGACGACCGCTCATAACTAAAATTCGATCTCCTAGAAAAAGCGCTTCTTCTATATCATGGGTAATGTAAATGACGGTATGATGCCTTTCGTGCCAAATGCGGAGCAGTTCTTCTTGCATGATGATTCGCGTCTGAGCATCTAGCATTCCAAAAGGTTCGTCCATTAGTAGAATTTCTGGATCTGTCAAAAAAGCACGCGAAATAGCCACTCTTTGTTGCATGCCTCCCGACAAGGTGTGCGGGTAGGTGTGCACAAATCTTTTTAATCCTATTTTTTTTAGGAACTCCTGAGCTTGTTCTTCCCTTGTGTTCTTATCAATCCCCTGCATTTTCAGCCCTAAAACGGCATTTTCCAGTACGGTCATCCACGGAAATAAACCCTGAGATTGAAATACCATTGCCGTTCTTGGACGTTCGCTGGCAGGTGAGCCAAACTGTATCTCCCCAGAAGTCGGTTGGAGTAATCCTGCCAGAAGGCGTAGCAGAGTTGACTTTCCACAGCCACTAGGGCCAACGACACAAACAAACTCCCCCGTATTTATCGAAAAAGAGAAGTCACTCAATGCTGCAACATCATCTCCAGAATTATTGCCCAAATAATCTTTTGATAGATTCTTACAAAGAATGGCTAGCTTATGTTTGTCGGTTTGTATCATCTCTGTTTCTGATTTTGTCAGTCCAGGGTAGCTATATTTCCGTCTTCTCAGGAAGTGTCTTTTGATTCAGCATATAGAATCCTCTGCTAAGTTCTCTAGAGGGAAAAAGATTTTAGGATAGGTGCTAGGGATTATTTTGGTAATAGCTATCAAGATAACTACCATCCCAAAGTTGATCTACTGTCAGGGTGTTATCCACATAGCCTTTCGCAATCGCCCATTCTTGGTAAGCTAGGATAGATTCAAGATTTACGCTCCCATCAGAGGAAAATGAGAGCCAACAAGAAGAAGCTGCGCTAACCAGATCAGAGTTTGTGAATTCTGCCATCAGCTCTACATTACGATCAGTTTTCCCTTGATTGTATTGCTGGACTGCTTGCAAATAGGCTGCTATAAAACGATTTCCGGCTTCAGTATTTTCTTGTGTAACAGATGGCCCGAAAATAATTACTGACAATTGACCGCTAGGGTTTAAGTCCTCGTAAGAACGCCAAATTTCTGCCTTCCCGGTTTCAATAACGCGACTGAGCCATGGCTCTGGCATATGGGCGACATCAATTTCTCCTGCTTGAAACGCTTCAAATATATTAGGCGTAATCATGTAGTCGGTCGTTACTGTACTTGTGTTTAGGCCAAACGGTAAGAGTGCTTGATCTAGCATATATTCAAATTGGCTTGCTGGGGGAAAGATAAATGTTTTGGTAGCAATGCTTTCTGGACTATTTAAATCCTCTGATGTGATGAGATCTGTATTTGCGAGAAAGCCACCATATGAGCATTGAGCATTGGCATCAATTACTCCTTTGTCTGCAACAATTTTCAAGCCGGCTTCTTGATGAATGGCAGATAATACAGCTGCATCTACTGCTAATGCAGTTATGTCGATTTGCTTTGTTATCAAAGCAGGGATTATCTCCGCTTGTCTTGTGAAATCAACAATTTCAACATCAAGCCCCTGTTTAGCAAAATATCCTTCAACTTGTGCTATATATAAAGGCAGATAAGAAGAAAATGGGAGTATCCCTATTTTTAGCTTGATTGGCTCAGGAGAGGTGTTTTCATTAGCTTCTAAAGCCGTGTTTTCAGGGGTGTTTCCAGGAGGCACGCAACCAGAAAAAAGTAAGATTGTAGCCAAGAGTAAGAACAGTATTTTTCTTTTCATTTTTTTCTTTCCTAAGTAAGATTGTTTTTTCACAAAGCGGACGAATTATAAAGGATAGTTTGTATTACCAGATACGATGCGTGGGAATTAATTATTTACGGTTTAAAGCGTTAGTATAGCTTTGTTGTATAGCCACAGCCTTTACTGCTGTAATTCGTGCATCCAAAGAACGTGCTATATGGACCATTTCTCTCAACCAACCACCCTGTTCTGCAACGCGGGCATTGCCGTTCGATGTTCCCGCAACGCGGGTTGTTGCAGACGAAATAACCGAGCCTTTTATTCTGATCCAAATATCCGATCCCGCATTTCGGGCAGGCGCTTGCTTTATGTTCACAAAGCGGATAATTCGTGCAGCCGTAAAAGAGGCCATGCTGGCTGGTGCGCTGTACCAGTAGCCCCGTCTTGCAGGATGGACAATAAACCGTTTCAAAGCCGCCCTCCCCTATAAATTCGACCAACCCATGATATTTCGTGAGTTCCGAGATGAATGGAGATGGGGACGCGCGATCGACAACCAGGTGCACCGCGTGCCTGGCGCGGGTCAGGGCGACATAAAATAGCCGGCGCTCTTCCGCATGGGGGTATTCTTCGCTTTCAGACAAGACCGCATTCAGGATCGGGTCATCAACCACTTCGGAGGGGAAGCCATTCCGCCCGGCAGTCATCCCCAGCACGATCACATAGTCGGCTTCCAGACCTTTGGCGGAGTGAACGGTTCGGAAGGTAATGTCAAAGTTTGGAAAAGCGTAATTGGCTTTCGACCAGGATAACCCGTCTCTCTGGAAGTTATAGCGCCCCAACACCAGGATGCTTGGGGTTGGCATTTCGCCATCCATGCGCGCCTGAATTTCTTCCAGCACCTCGATGAATACATCGGTGGATTCACTCCCAGGGCGGTGCACGATCACCCGCGCACCCTCCACCTGGGTATGCGCTTCGATCTTCTTTTGGATCTGGGCGGGATTTTGCAGGATAAAGGTGGTGGCCACCTCTTCAATGCGGCTGTTGAAACGGAATGTGCGATCCAGGGCAACCGTCTCAGCATAGCCAAATCTCTGTGAGAAGTCGCGCATGATCGCAATATCGCTGCCTGCAAAACGATAGATGGCTTGCCAGTCATCCCCGACACAGAAGAGGCGGTGATTGGGGTCCTGATCCCTGAGCGCCTTGATCAGCCTGGCGCGGCTGACGGATATATCCTGAAACTCATCCACCAGGATGCAGTGGTAGGGAGAGTTGTATTTGCCTGCCTCAACATATTCGGCGGCACGGTTGATCATGTCATTGAAATCAACGCTGCCATCTTCGGCAAGGTGGGTTTCGTATTTTTCCAGAACTTTTTCAAAGAGGGTCAGGAAGGCTTCGAAGCGCGGGTCTTTCACCCTGCGCTTCTTGGCTTGTGCGCGGACTTGCTCGATCGTGTAGGAACCACCCTTGAAGTGGTTCAGGAAGGTTGCCATGAGAACCGTCAGGGGATCGAACTGATTGGTGGCGTTGAGTTTATTGAGGATGCTTTCGGGGTCGATCAGTTGCAGCTTGACGCCGCGGGCGAGTAGTTCGCGCTCTAAGGTGGAGATGAGTGTGCCTTCTGATTTCTGGTAGCTGTAGGTTTGGATGAGGGTGGTGCCGTGTTGCTTGTGGATGGAGCGTTTCCATTCCATGCCTGCAATATAGGCGTGTCGGTTTACATGCGGGGCAACGCTTTGATCTCTGCCGATGCCGAAGTGCTCGATATAGATGTCGTAGTCAGGGAGATAAAAATCGGGCTGGTATTGGCGATACTCAACGGTTGCGGTGTCGATCGGGTAATTGGTCTCGTATTGATAGGTGACGCCATGCAGGGCAAGGAAGTTGGCGATCTCGACTTCTTCATAGCTTTTCAGGTACTCGCCGTTCAGGGTGAGCGAGCCGTGAATTTTTACATATTGGTAGTAGTCCCCCAGATCATCGAAGTCGAACTCACTTTCGTAGGGGGCGAAGAAGCTTTGGAAATAATTCGAAACCAGGCGGGTTGTTTTGGCATCATAGAGCAGCGCGACGATGGTCTCCTGAATGAAGTCCTTGAGCGCGTTGGCGTCTTCGGCGACTTTTGCAAGGGTGGGTTTTTGCCCTTCTACTTCTGCGACGATCCTGAGCCCAACGGCGTGGAAGGTGTTGGCTGCAATGTCCGCGTCGAGTGTTTGCTCGATGCGCTCTTTCATTTCTTCTGCGGCAGCTCGGTTGAATGCCAGGAGTAAGATTTGCTCAGGGGTGTAAAAGCCTTTTTTGAGCAGGTAGCCTGCTTTGGCGACGATCACGCTGGTTTTCCCTGAGCCGGCACCTGCAATCACGCGCGTATTATGCTCATGGGTAACGATTGCTTCCCGCTGGGCGGTGGTCAGGGGATATTTCTCGACCTGATCGAAATAGCCTTTGAAGGCTTCTAACTCATGCTCAATGAAGTTTCGGTTTGCATTTTCTCGGGCTTGGTCCGGGTTTTTAGCAAATTGTTTGATCGTTGCGTGCGGTGTGTGAAGTTCAGGGAACTCTGCGAAATATTGCTTCGGTAGCTTAAAAACAGGTGCAAGCGCTTTTAGCTTTTCAAGCGTCTCATCAAGATCGTGCTTGGAAAACCAAGCTTGCCCTTCCTGTGTCTGTTCGATCCAATCACTGAATGCGATAATCTCGTTGGTCTTCTGGCTGATTTCTTTCGTGACTTTGAGATATTGTTCTTTGTATTTTGGAAAGAGACTCTGAATTGCCTTGGCTTTTCTTTTACTGAACCCACCCAAGGGAACTTTCTTTCCAGAAGATAGCATGAGAGTGAGTTGTTCCCACCACCAACGCTTTATAGTCTGAATATCTGAAATGTTCCGATAAGGGAACTTTTCAACGCCATCCGTGCGAGTGATCTTAACTTCAGCGAGGGCAAGCGTGACAGTCTGATAGGAAGATGGGGCTTGCCTAAAGAGTTTGGCTAACCAGGAATGTTTGAATTCTGAAGGCTTTTTTATCATTTTCTACCCTGTTTGAGCGGCTCAGCAGGTCTATTATGTTAGGATATCCTAGTGTTCTCTGGTTGGTGAGCATAGTTATTATTGTAACTGATTAGCTCCCCAGCTTTCTCATCATATTCCCGATATGTCCTTTTCTTGAATGAGGCTTCTCGATCCTCGATCTCTTCCACAGGTATTTTTACATAGTCAAGCGCGTAGTTTGTCCGAATCCAAGTTTGCCACCCCATATTCTATCGTGTGATTTGGCATCGACCTACAGCCATATTTTGTCTAAAAGCACACATAATCGCCGATGTTTAGGCAAGGAGGTTTACTCGTCATGTGGAGCTCAAATTCTACTTCCCGTTCTTCATAGGTACTCAACTGCCTCGACATCTTCTTTTTGTGGGGTTGTTTTAGTAATTCCACTCATTCATTTTCACTTTTGAAGACTATTATTTTCTATCTGGATGTTCTTACTGTCTTTTATCCTTTCAGGATTGTGTTTCATTTCTGATAGGTTTCAGGTTAGAAAAGGCATCGTTTCCTTTTGATTGTGTAACTTAGTTGGGATGTTTGGCCTCAAAGGGCAGGTGTATGATTCGATTGGTGATCGGTGGTGAAAAATCGCTCATAAGCTTTGATAATGTACAATTCATGTCTTTCAAAAAGGTGTCTCATAGATCCAAAACTATAGAAACATGTCAGCGAACTGATCCTTATGGTGCTTTAGATGCTTCTTGATAAGCATCTCGAGTTTTTTTGTTTATTGTAGCTATAATAAGGGGCATATGAAGATTCAAGATAGATAGTAATTCGGGACAATTTATTAGCAAAGGAAAAAGAAATATGAGCGAAGAAAAAATCATCTCGACCCGCCCCCTAAATGAAAACGAAAAAATGCTGCAGAAGAAGTTCTACGAAGATATCGCCACCCAAAGTGCACATGTAGATTCTCTCAGCGTACATCTTTTGGGCATCGAGTTAGCCATTCCTGGTATTTATGCGACAGTGCTAAAACTTATCTCTGGTGATGATGCGACCTTGGGGAATACAGGTACCGTTTATATCACATTTTTCTTCTGGTTTATCGCTCTTGTCTTGACACTTGTTGCACTCACACCAAAGAAATACACAGTAAACAGAGATGTTTTTATCCAAGACCCAGAACGTATGGAACAAGATGGTCTAGGAATTGAAGATTATTTTTCGAAATCAGCACAATATAAACGTAGATTCGCTTTAGCATCCGGTCTCTTCTTTTTTGTGGGGGTTATGAGTGCGGTGCTTACGATAGGGTAGGAAAGAGACGCAAGAAAAAAAGAAGAGTTATACGCTAAGATTAATCTCTTCAAACGATAATCCTAATCATCCGAGAAAATCGTATACAGCTATTATGAGGTGAGAATATGACACAGGTAATAATCTATAAACGGATCACATTAAGATGTTGGAAATGCAAAGAAACCTATTCACATTATGAAGAAGTAGATGCAGAAAAAAAACTTAAAACATCCTGTCCATATTGTAAAGAAGAGGCCATCGTAGACTTCTCTCCTTTTCGCAACGAGAAAAAGGTTGTGCTACGTCATTCTGGCATGAGTGAAAAAGTTATTGTGATTGAATATAATTTGCCGGAGGTTTTATCTACGAGTAAGTTTTGAAAAGACAAAACAGGTGAGATTTATCTCGCCTTGTATTTTATGGGAACTGAAAGCTGACCACTGGAGTTATTATGTCTCAATACTTGTACGAGACACCTCTCATTATCCATCCACCTGACGATTTGTCAAATCTCCACGCATTGAGGAGAATGAGTCAGCGGTTAGCCTTGAAGTGTTTGCCCTCAAAGGTTCTTGGACAAATATAGCGAAATATTAATGGAGGCTTTTTAGCCAAACTGGAGTTAGAGTTACTAAGGAGAACTCATGGCTAAAAAGAAAGCAAGTGCAGAATCAACCGTC
>Ga0209249_1000989_pt1 | contig 30132 bp, 26 predicted proteins | sample SaaInlV_200m_DNA_4_FD_184653 | JGI IMG/M metagenome (GOLD analysis project Ga0209249, IMG submission 184653) | Marine microbial communities from expanding oxygen minimum zones in the Saanich Inlet - SI037_S3LV_200m_DNA (SPAdes) (version 2) | ecosystem: Environmental > Aquatic > Marine >...
GGAGAGGGCAGGGTCCCTCTCCAAAAGTAAGATTGGCTTAGGCTTAAAGAGAGAGTTCGACGAGTTTTGTTGTGACGCCATCGAGGAGTTCGAGTTTTCGTGATAGCTCATCTTTTTTATCTTTATCGCCGACGAGTTCTAGGATGATAAGTCCGCTTTCGGAGCAGTCGTCCAAGACGCCGTCGTGGATGCCAAGGCGTGTCTTTATAAGGCATCCCCAGTCGGTGAGGATTGTCTGTACTGTCGACGCTGCTTCTTTTCTTTTGTCGACCATTATGGTCAATAGTGTTTTTTCCATGGTATTACTCCTGTATTTCGAAAAATTCTTTGCCGACGAAACATTCCGGGCATACCCACTCGTCGGGGATCGACTCGAAAGGTGTGCCTTTTGGGACGTCATTGTCGGGGTCGCCGATTTCAGGGTCGTAGATATATTGACATACTGTGCATATATATTTTTTCATGGTATTTACTCCTGTAATAGGGTTGATGCTTGTTGTTTGAAGGCCTCGAGATCTTCGTCGCCAGGGACGTATTGTATCTTTAAACCTTTTATAGGGACTTCACAGCCGCACTCTTTGAGGACGGCTTCGATCTGTTGTATACTCTGCCCGCCCCAGCCATACGATCCGAAGGCTATAGCTTTACGAGGGGTCTTTGGGGATAGACCTTTGAGGTATGTAAGGAATCCTGCCATCGTCGGTAGCATGCCGTTGTTTAGCGTAGGAGATCCTACACAGATATATTTTGCGGCGAGGACGTCGGTCATGACATCGGAAATGTGGGTGTCGGTGAGATTGTAGACAGTATAGGAGATATCGTTTTCTTCGAAGAGCTTAGCAAGGACTTCTGCCATATGTTTCGTCGACTGCCACATCGTGTCATATACTATTACAGCGCGCTCTTCGAGAGCGTCCGACGCCCACTTCTTGTATAGGCCTACGATGTCGGCGACATGATCTTTCCAGACGATGCCATGACTCGGAGCTATTATTTCGATAGGAAGCCCTGAGAGGTCGTCTAGGAGCTTGGAAACCGGGGAGCCGAAAGGCATGACGATGTTGGAATAATACTTTGCAGCCTCTCTTTCGACGATGTCCCATGAGACGTCGACATCGAAACGTTCCGAGGTGGCGATATGCTGACCGAAGGCGTCATTGGGAAGAAGTAGCTTGTCTTCGGGGATATATGTCACCATAGAATCAGGCCAGTGGACCATTGGCGCCAAAGTGAACTGCAGGGTGCGCTTTCCTAGAGAAAGGGAATCGCCGCTATTGACAACATGAGTAGGCCATTCTTTTTTATAATGATGTTTAAGGCCTTTTTTTCCGTTGGGAGACGTCACGACGGTAGCGTTTTTCGCTATAGACATAACATGAGGAAGAGCACCAGAATGGTCCATCTCGACGTGGTTGACGACGACATAGTCGATGGCGGCAGGGTCGACGATAGCAGACACCCGCTCAAGAAGTTCGTCGGCGAAAGGAGCCTTTACTGTGTCAACGAGGGTGATCTTATCATCGACGATAAGGTACGCATTATATGTAGAACCTCGCTGCGTACGATATCCGTGAAAATTCCTCAAATCCCAGTCGATAGCACCTACCCAGTAGATGCCAGGAACGATTTCTATTGTATCCATTGTATAGTCCTCAAAGAAACGATATATATCAGATATGCTTATTTTTTATCTAAATTTTTTTCTATGTTATGCTCTGTGGTATTTCCAATCTTTTTGTTGTAATGTCATGTAAAGTGTTAGTTTTTAAATAGTCCTCGATAATGTGTGATACCGTAGGAATAAGATCGCCAAGGATGCATTTTTTGCTATTGCAAACAGGCTTATCAAAAAGACAGCGAGAACATGAAAGAGGACCATCGATAGATTCATAAACTATAGCCAGAGAAACATCTACAGGGGAATGCGATAAAAGAAAACCACCAGAAGGACCACTGATGGAATTTACTAACCCTGACTTCGAAAGGCGTTGTAATATCTTGGCAAGGTGAACACTCGATGCCGATAAAGTATTGGCTAGATCAGAAATAGAACGACGACGCAAAGGCTCTTCAGCAAGTAATACCATAACATGGAGCGCTAACGCCGCCGCCTTTGAAAACCCTAATACCTGTTTCATAACTTCCCCCTCCTATATCTTATTAAGGACCCTGAATACCACAAAGGAAGAATAACATCAATAGTTCTTTAAAAAAAATACGTTATAGCGTAATACATAGTGTAACATTACTGAGGTTACGCGCTAATCTTGCTTTAGTGGCATAGCGAAAGGGATGAAATGCAAGTATTCCGACGAGCCAAGCTCAGATAGAGCTGGGCGAGGAGGAATGCGTAGAAGAGCGCCCTTGCAGCACGCCAATAAAGTGAGAGTAGCGCGTAAGGTCAGTAACAGTATCGAGGTAGTGGGCTTGCGACGTTTTGTCATATATAGCATAATATTTTTATCTTCAGCGTGTTGTAGCCTGCACTCGGAAGATAACAAGCCGTTCGTCATCAATGTCAACTCTCCATCGTTAAATGCTACTTCCGAGCTGCGTTTCGACCTCTTTGGCGATATCATAGAGAAATTTTCTAATCCTCGTGACAAAGACTTCGAGAATATGGGGCTGTCGTTTCTCGGAGATATCAAAACCATAACTGTCGAAGATATGCTCAATGGTTTCGACTCTGATATTAGCGATCTTATCCTTTCTCTTGACTTTCGTGGCCTTGAGATGTCGATAACATACCCTAATGTTTCAGGCAATACGGTGATCCTTGGGATACCAACTCTAGGTATAAATAAGACCTTTTCCGAGGCTTCACGGACGGCGAGCTTCACCGCCCTCGGCGATTATCTCGCCAATGACAACAATAATATCTTCAATGACATCATGAAGAAACTCGCACATTTTTCCCCTATAGACCCCTTCGCAGGGAATCCTTCGAGTATAATGTCTAAGATGGTCGCCCACGACTATACCATCGCCAGAAAACACCCACAAAACATCGACGAAGAGCTCGCCGAAGGAAACCGTAACTTTTTCGGCTTCGAAACGTCGCGTGGCGAGTATTACGTCGGACGCTTTGAAGAGAGCACCTATACAGTATTAGGGTCGTGGACAAGGCTTCTCAAAGGAAATTATCTTAAAAAAGTCATCGTCGAGGTTCCAGTACATATTTCTAGCGTAGGAAAAGCTAAATCTTATGCGGCGAGCTTCGCCGGAGCACTAACAATAGCGAAGACAGAAAAATGGAACATCACACCAGTAGTGCGCGTTGGTGGTGGTGGCTCGTCAGACCTCGCCGGCGGTGGAGTTGCAGCGTCGGGGTCTGTCGTCAGCGACTACAGATTCGAAAGGGGCTCGTGGACGGTCTTCTTCCATAATATGGCAGGGTGCTACTCGTCATTCCCCGTGACATTAGGGGAGGTGGATCTCAACCCCGAGATAATCTTCTGCGGATTTAAAAACGGGATATCATTCCAGCACGACATAACAATACGAAGAAGGAAGCTCATCGGTGATCTATCACTAGCCTTGACGAACTTCATAGGGTCGCCGCTATATTCGCAATACTACCTCGAAGCTGGAGGCTCCCTGCAGCTAGCACCCAACAGCAAACGACGCTTTGTCAAAAATGGCAAAGTCTTCGTCGATATTCTCACCGGCGACAACAGCATCCATGGCTATAAGGTCGGGATCTCCTGCGATTTCTAGGAATCTGTTGACAGTAAAGCCTTAACTACTTATATTATATGAAAATTTTATATGGAAATTAGATATGTCTATTTTCGTTATAAATAAAATAATCATTAAAAGGAGTTTTGATATGGAAATGGAAAAAGATATAAAAAGATTTGAAGCTGCAATAACTAACATATTAAATCAATATGAAAATCAAGAAGAAGGGATAGAAGCAGCATTAACATATGTTCAAAACAGGGCAGAAGAAGTTTCTAAGAAAATAGATGACAAAGCTAAAAACATTTTGCCTTATGGAACAAGGATTGCTTCATATCCTTCTGGAGCGGCAAATTTTGTTGCCAAAAAAATTAGAGATTTGCCATTAGAACGGCGTCGGCATTCATGGATGTCACGTTTAAACGGCATTAAAACACCATGTTCTTGGGCGCCATCGAGAACAACATATTTAAAACCTCGAGATTTTCAAGAACAAGCTAGTCAATATTATTTAATACCGCCTTTTGCGGGAACAATTACTGAGTAGCGTTTTTAGTGCCATATAAACTGCAGGGGCTTAACCCTCTGTAGTTTATGTAAATTTTATATGGGATTCTGCAGAAGACCTCGCTCCGCCACCGCAACTAGAGTTAGCACCAAGAGACAGAGATACTGATGGTATGGCTGTTACTGCCACTATTCAAGACGTCTCTGATCTTTATGCTCGTGGTGGTCGAAGCCTTATTCATGGCTAACATCAGCAATAGCGCCATCTTCAACATCTGAAGAATATCCTTGGAATATAGTGTCGATGGCATCGTCGACAGCGGCGATGTTGTCGGTAATCCATTGGTGTGCCTTCATCGCTTCGCCATACGTCTTCGTTATATTTAAAGAAGGATTTTCACTCAAAATATCATATAAAGCATTGGCATAGCGGTATTCTTTGGCGCTGTCGCCAGCAATAGCAAGGTCTCGAGCGTTATTGCGCAAGACTGCTAATTGTTTCGGCGAAGCCTTGTCACGGCGGCTTAGCTGCGCTACGACGTCGAAGGCCGGACTCCACGACGAAAGGTCTTTCCATGCTATGGTGTCAGAATATATATCATCGTCGTGGGCGATGGTATAGTCCCACTCTTCTGTAGAAAGATCTACGAAGGTCTCAATAAGATGCTCCGAAAGCTCGAGAGCATGGGCCCAATGTTCTTTGTTCTCAAGGATAAGACCACCGATGGCATTATTTTTACTGGCGTATAACATCCCCAAAGTATATAGAGAACGCTCTGGAGTGACGTCGGTGGCGACGCTCTTGGAATATAGCGGCAGCAAGACATTGTTTCTGACGTTGGCGGTGAAGTTTTCAGCAACATCAACATCTGCGCCAGGGAAGAACTTCGGAAGCAGAAGCATATACGGGTCGAAGGAAAATCTGTGGGCATAGTCGCTGATGCTTGCGATGTCATGGCCGCCAGGACGTAAAGAGTGGTATTCTTCGAACTTCGCCAAAGAACGTGTCACATCATTGTAGTGTTCTTTCTCATGGAAATACACCACGCTGAGGTATACCATGCCGCATATCGCCACCATACCACCGAGAAGTTGGTGTTTCAAAAGCGAGAAGTCCGACGTCTTGTCATTCCTGACGTCGACAGCAGAAGCAGCGAAAGGGTTGCTGTGTGACATCGGCATCGTCGTTGAAACAAGATGCATCTCGTCGACTTCAGGAGCGATAGAAAGGGCGTCTTTCTTCTGAAGAGCTTTTAGGAAAGGACACAACGCCGCAAGCTTGGCAGGCGCTTCTTTGAAGAAGGTGATGATCTTATTGTATTCGTCGGCGGTCATAGTGATAAGGGCTAATGGAAGATATCTCTCATATTCTTCGATGGCACTTCTTAGGTTGGCGACAGAGAGATTCTTCTCGACAGGGATTGTGAAGCATATATGATTTTTCTTAAGGAATGCAGAGAACTCTTCATAGCCGGTGATGGTGTCCATCTTGGTGATGGCAAGGCGTGCCGTCGCTGGTGACTTGGAAAGAAGAGAGACAATATTAAGTTTGCCGCGAAGCATATGAGCCTGTTTGGTGAGAGCTTTGTCGTCAGCATCAGCAAGAGTCTCGGCGTTTATTGTCATCAGCACCATAGGCTGGCGGTTTTGAAGGAAAGGCTTCCACACCTTCTTTAGCGCAGCGCGGGTGTCGAGAGACCTGTCGCCAAGGACGTCGCCAGACATCTCATAAGAAAGCTCTCTGGCGCCGACGAAGAGCTGTAACGCCTCGTCGGTGGTGTGTTCTGTAGGAAACTGGTCTTCTTGCCACGACAGGTCAGTGAAAGAGCGTATCAACGACGTCTTTCCACTAGAACGCTCGCCCATGACGATAAAAGGACGGTAATGCATGACGGGATACCGTAGTTCTCGAGGTATAGCACGCATAAATGCGCGCCACGTCTTAGCAAAAGAATCTTTCGTAGTAAAATTTACATCTCCATCATCGTCGTCGATATTCGTAGGATTCTTCTTGGTAAAAAGAGAGATTTTTTCTTTTATCAATGACATCATAATATTGCCCCTTCTATACTATCGATAGGATGTAAAATGTTGTGTATGTCGCAGCGACAAAACCACTAGCACACGCATAGTATACGAAGATAGGCTTGCAAGAAAACACCTCTTCGGAATCTTTTTCTTCTTCGTCATAAATGGTGTTGTCGACAGCAGGGACGACGAGCTTGGCATGGATGATCTTCTTATAGCTTTCGATCCTCTTGGCATTGCGAGAATGTCGACCCTTGTATCCGCTGCTAAGACAGAAATAAAACGCCTCATAGACGATAGAAGGTACGCCACTCTTATGGAGGATCTCATCGAGAGTGTCGTAGAAAACTTCGTCGCCATCAGTGATATCGAAAAGCTCCTCCTGAAGAAGAGGGGAGCCGTCACATTTGTTCTTGGGGACCTTGGCAAGCATAAGCTCGTCGATATATAAGACGATAGGAAGCATGACAAGATGCTTGTCGCGAGCCGACAGGTCGTTGGCGAGATGGACCTTCAACGCCTCAATGTCTTTGACGATACCAGAACGAAGAGAAGTATAGTCGCCGTGATGTTCCCTGTCTTCGGAGATAAAATCCGTCCATAATATCTCGATATCACCGAAAAATTGGTGTATCGAGGACCATAAATTGTTTTTCATAGAAAACACTCCATAAAACTATAATTACATATTATATACCTTATAGTGGAAAGAAGACTTTTCATGTAAAGATAAAAATACATTATGATATACTGTTTTCCTTCATAACAGTTATCAAGCTATATGCCTATACTATACCTTCACAATATCGATAAACTCGTTGTCACCATATATTTCGTCGTCGTCTGGGCGATAGGAGTACGGGCAAGAGAGAAAAAAAAACCTTCTGCAGAGAGCTACATCCTAGCAGGAAGGACGCTGACGCTTCCTGCCTTCGTCGCCACCTTAGTAGCAACATGGTATGGCGGCGTCCTCGGCATCGGAGAATTCTGCTACCGCTATGGCATCTCGTCATGGATAATAATGGGAGTGCCATACTACCTCTTCGCAATAATATACGCGTTCGTCCTCGCAGAAAAGGTCAGAGCCAAAGAAAACCTCACCATACCAGAAAGACTGTACGACCACTATGGTAAAGCTACAGGCTTCGTCGGAAGCATCCTTATCTTCCTGCATGCCATCCCCGCAGCAAAAGTCCTTATGCTCGGAGTACTTATACAGCTAATCTTCGGCATCCCCATGATAGCAGCAACGACAATAGGAGCTTTCTTCTCAGTAGTATATATCTTCGCCGGAGGATTCAAAAGCGTTGTGAAAACGGATAAAATACAGTTCGTACTTATGATGGTAAGCTTCGCACTGATATTGCCTTACGCAATACACTACACCGGTGGCTTCGAAATACTGAAAACTAAGCTGCCAAGCGAGAACCTTACAATAACAGGGACACATACCATAGGATATATGTCGGTGTGGTTCTGCTTCGCACTGTGGACGCTTATAGCACCGTCATTCCACCAAAGATGCTCCGCAGCAAAAACACCGAAAATAGCAAAAAAAGGGATCCTTATATCAGTAGTATGCTGGATATTTCTCGATGCACTAATGACAGCAACAGGGCTATACGCACGAGCCCTCCTGCCAAATATCGACCCAATACTAGCATACCCAATGCTTGCACAAAAAGTCCTGCCACCATTAGTAAAAGGAGTCTTCTTCGCAGGATTCTTCGCATTCATAATGTCTACCATCGATAGCAGCTTCCATATCGTAGCAACGACCTTCTCCCACGATATTATCAGACCACGCAAGAAGGGCGTGTTAACATTCAGAATAGGACTAATAATCGCTGCCACAGCCGCCGTCATCATCGCCACACTATTACCTTCTGTCATAACGATATGGTATGTCGTCTACACCATCTCAATACCCGCACTCTTCCTCCCAATAATAACTTCATACTTCCCAAAATACTGCCTAAAGCCCATGCCTACTCTTGCTGTCATGCTCAGCGGCGGACTACTCTCACTGTCGTGGATAATATGCGGATGGCTTTATGGCACCGTATCTGCTCCGATATATTTCTATAACATAGAGCCGCTATACCCTGGACTTATCGTCTCTACTGTGTTGTACATATTTTTTGTCTTACTGCCATCAGAACGATGACGCTATGCATCTTTCACGAAGTTGAACATGCTTTTGTATGTGGCGTATGTGGCTCCTATGGCGACGCCTATCCCTGAAGACACAGCATAAGAGCTGGGAACCGATATTATCATCGCAGCATACGCCAAAGACATCACGATCTGGGCTTTTTCTACGAGGTAGAATGAGATCCTTTTGGCGGGTTTGAGCACTTTTGAATAGCTGAGGTCGATCTTAGCGACGACATAGCGTGTTATTATCAAAGATGCCGTCAGGCTCGCCAAGGGGGGGAACAACATCGCAGCAAATTTCGCCGTTGCTAAGGTGGCGACGATGGAAGTTAAAGTAGCTTTTTCTTTCACGATACTTTTCAGAAGCAAAACATTGTCTCTTTTTATTTCGTCATCACGAATAAAAGCATTAGGCATTACACCGTTCGCTGCACCAGTCATGTCATTCTCCCTCGCATAGGTTGAAATGTTCGCGGATTTTTTCAACAAACACCTCTCGCGTCTGTGTTGCACTGTAAACGTTATGTCTATGAAAAAAGTCTTCTGTCAGCATCATTGACAAGTCATCAAAACTTGTCGGTGGCGTTCTTTCTAGTTCTTCGGTCATGCGCGCCAAAAACAATTCGATTTGTGACTCTTTGACAAGCAAAAGCTCTTGTCTGACGATGTTCGTCACCACCGTCTCGGAGATTTTCTCCGGCAGGTTCGAGATCATCCCGCCACCGTGATATTCGCTGTGCAAAGATTTCATGACTTCTTCTTTAATATTTACGGTTTTGAGCAGACATTTTTTTTCATAATCGCTTTCTAATGTTTCGAGGATGACTTTTTTTGTTGCCTTGACATTCTCGATGAAAGAACGGACGCTTCCTTTCATTCTATCAGCACTTTTTTGGTCGTGTAGGGTGCTAATCACCTCGAACTCAACATTAAAGGACTTATTTTCGATTGCTGCTTCAAAAGCACCGTGGAACAAAGTCTTTATCGACTTTTTCTTTATAGGCTGGTCGTGCATCTTTGTCGGCTTCATCAGCCTCAAAAAAACATATTTGTTGCCGCTGCAGGCCTGCCACAAAGCTTTTTCCATGGCGATATAATCGAGGCCTTCCATTTCGAGGGCGCCGAATTTAACCTTATCGCCGTCGATAGTAAAACGACCCTCCAGCATATCTTCAGGCATCTTGCCTTTCTGTAGGCATAATTTCACCACAGGGTCTATCGCTTCGATGCGGCTGTGATCTTTGTCACTGAAATTACACGTTGTTGCATCCCAAGAGATATCTCCCAGACGCTCTCCAAGCTTTTCGTACACTATCATTCCGTCGCGGCAGTATTTTACTTCGGGAGTAAGGACTTCCTCCCAGCTGTTCAGGTATTTTCTTTTGAAGATAGAAGCTTCTAAAAAATTGTTTAAAAACACCTTTACGCTGCCGAAGTCGTCGCCTTCCAAAGAAAACTCACGGTATGGCTGTTCTGCGTCATCAAAAGTACACTTTTCGCCAAGGATGTATTCTTCGCTACCACAGGTGATGGTGTGTCCTTCTTCTAGAGCGCTAGCCCACGAATAATGCTCTTTATCGCGCTCTGACAGCACCTTGCATCCACGGTCGCGTAAAGCCAACGCCAAGTTAAAAGCATAGACATCGCTATTGCATTGTTCTTCAAAGAGCTTCAGAGAGTCCAGCAAATTTTTATGTGTTATCTCTGGCTTGCCGTTCAATTTTTTAACAAACCGTTTTAATAATCTTTTTTCTGCTATGTTGAGACGTTTTCCTTGGCTCAGCCGCACCAAAGAATGTATTGGCCATATCGACGGAAACTCTAGCCGCGGATGCGGATGTCCTGTGATATGCGACCATCTGCGGTCATAAAGTTTCAAAGCTTCACGCGCCGCACTTACTTTATCGACGACGTCTGTTACAGAGTGAGATTGAGGATCACAAGTTTTTTCTATGGCCTTCAAAACTTTTTCGATAGTTTCGTCCGATTCGTCAAAGATCCATCTGATATTGCGAATTCCAAGCAATTTATATTTCGTAGCTTGGATTAATTGCTGGCGGTCATGGAAGAAACATTGGAAGCAATGCTCTGTCACATGTGTCACTATGCAGCTTTGTTTCCAGAGGGCGTTATACAATCCCTTGAGAAGCAAATCTTTATACTCTTCTTCGAGACGGGCGTTGTGTAATTTTATGCCAACACCGACTTTTCCGGAAACCCATCTGCCTGCACTTCTAATTTTTTTACTTTTGGCCGAAATTCTTCCCGCATGATCGCGTATCACATGAAAAGCTTTTGCCAGAAAAAATCTTCTACGTTCGATTTCTGCAAAAGGGTTCTCATCACGGCTGTTAAGCACGATGTCTTTCACTGTATTAAAAACATCTCGTGCCATGCGATTATTTGTAACAGGGTCGTCAAGGTCTGTAACACCAATTTCAAAGATTTTTACACCTTCATCGGAATATGTTTTATCACCAATTTCTAAAAGCATGCTTATTGCTCCCCAATAATTTCAGATATCCGCGGAATAAAATCAGACACAATTTGCTCGGCATTACGAATGTCATAACTCTGAAAAAGCTCTTCGCTAAGGAGCTGTGGTGCGTCATCTTCTGATGCGCTGTTGTCTATTATAGTCCGCGCCAAAGCTTCTACTTCCGTCTTTAGGACAAGTAAATGTCTTGTTTCTACAATGATGCCAATGATAATATCTTTGATTCCGGGTGGAAAAACGGCGACAGCTTCAGAATCGCAATAAGTCATTATGATAAGCCTGCTGCAAAGATTTGTTAGCTCTTTTTTGTCGAAGCATTTTTTGTCGAAGCAATATTTCTCGGTAATGTAAGAGATGATATCGCTTTTTAACGTTTTAGCTTCTTCGGAAAACCTTAAAAGATTTTCTTTGATTTTTGGGTTTCTAAGAAGGCCAACAGTCTTGTTGAAAGAAAGATCATTGCCGAACAACACTGCTTCCAAGGCATCCTTATATATCGATCCTATCGTTTGGTTTTTTATAAGGAACTTTGATATTTCCATCTTTTCCATAGCTCTGTCGAAGACTCCTCCATGGCCTTGAGATAGGTCATACAAGGTACGCTCGGCTTCAAGAGGACAATACTTTGTAAGTCTCAGCTCAGAGAATACGACACTTTTTTTGTCTGAAGAAATATGCGCCGTGTCAGCCATATTAGTAATCATGACGCCATGATCTCTAAGCAGCAACATGGTCGTTATCAGGCTACGCAGTATCTTTAGGTCTTGGGCGGTATGGCCAACATATTCTCCTTGCCACGGTATGCTTTTGGCTGGAAGGCCCTCTCTTTTTTGTACGACGATGCTGCGTCCTATCCGTTCCATAGGCATGACAAGAGGCTGTAACCATGCTGGCAGGCATTTGTGAAACTCTATGGCATAGCATAGGGAGTCTAGTCTTTGGTGACAGTAAAGTCCGAAGACAAGGTTGTTGCCGCTTTCTGCTACGAATGTCTTAAAAGCATATGGCATGTCGACGACAATGTCTGTCGCCACAGAAAGAGTATAATCTGTTCCGTTGTATGTTATGTTGTCTCCTACGCTCAAATTTTGTATCCACGCAAGATGGGTGGGGTCTTGAGATGCAACGATGTCGCGAAGAGCTTCTTCGTGTTCTGCCGACGCCAGCTTCGGAGGCAGCATCCTTCTTCCGACGGCGGTAGCCATTTTCGGTGGCGGAGCTCCAGTCTTTAAGGCGTCGTAGCAACGCAATAAAGTCCGAAGGGTTTCGTCGACAACATGTTCTTCCCGACTTCCTTGGATGGTAGACCCTATCTCTGCCGTACGGCAAAAGTTGCTGAAGGCTTCTTCTGGAGGCGACATGTCGAGCGTCATGGGCTCCGGCTCTTGGCCTTTGTCGCTTGGTTTTATTATGTTGACGTTTAGTCGAAATTGTTCGTAGCGATCGAAAGCTTCTTTTGCCTTCTCAAGATATTGTGAAGAACGTTGTTGTTCGCTGCCGAACGTGCTTTCCAGCGCCGAAAACACCGCGCGTGTATTATCAAAATAAAGATCCTTAAAAACATTCTCGGCTTTGCGCATAGTATGTTTTAACTTGACGGACAACAAGAAACGTTTCCATATCCTTTGCTTAGGAGAACGTACATACTTATCGTAAGAATTGAGCCTTGCGTCCATCTGACGAAAAAGGTCGACACCAGTGTTATAAGTTTTTTTGAGAGTCGCATTGAAAACATTATCCTGAAAGTTTCGTGACCTCGTGATAAAGGCCGACAAACCATAGAAAACACGCCATATGCGGCCGCCAATACTGTCTTTCCTGACAAGAGAGTGCCAAGGTGTGGCGTAAAGCTTTTCGGAAAAGCTTTCATCCTCCTGTTCTTCGACAGCACGACGCAGCGCTAAGATGTTAGCATTAAAAGAGACGGTCATAGTCACAATGTTCCAATTCAATATACACAAACAGCAAGTTTAGCGAAGGATTTTAATATAGACAACATCAAAGAATTTCTTGTCAAATGATGGAAATAACAGTTCATCTAATCATTCAGAATCCTAAAGTATTGAGGACATCTTTTTCGACGTATTGTTTTTTGCCGAAGGTGGGGTATCGGTGTATTAGGAGAGCGGGGTTGAAGTTTAGTTCTATTATGGAGTGGTTGTTTTTGGAGGGCGGTTGTGAGGGGTTGGCTATTATCATATCAACGCCGCAGAAGGTGGCATCGACGGAATGTGCTGCTGTGATGGCGATATCTTTGTAGTGTATAGGGATGTCGTCGGTGGTGTCGATGGAGTCGCCGCCAGTGGAGACGTTACTGTTGCTGCGGAGGAATGTTTGGGAGCCTTTTTTGGGGATGTCGTCGACGGTGAGGTCTTGTTTTGCTAGGAATGTTTTTTCGGTGCGTATCGGGTATATTTTGTCTTTGTTTTTCGTGCGTATCAGCTGTTTTATGGTATGTATGCCGTCGCCGACGACGTTTGCGGGGATACGCTTGCATATTGCAGAGACGTTACCGTCAATGACGAGGAAGCGGTATTCATCGCCTTCGATGAACTCTTCTACGAGGATTTCGTCACTGTGTTTGAAGGCAAGGAGCACAGCTTTTTCATAGAGCTTGGGGTCGTTATGGGAGCAGAATGATATCCCTATGCCGTAGTTTGTGAAGTTTGGCTTTATAGCGACTTTTATGGAAGAAAAACGATCATAGTCTTCGATAGCATCTTTGGGGGAGTGATATACTGCGCCGGCGGGGGTGTTGATACCATTTTCTTCGAGGACGTGTTTCGTCATGGCCTTACTTTCCATGAGGAGGTATGACATAAGCGAGTCTTTAGAGGTCTTCGTCGCCTGCTTGACGTATTCTATTGTGTCGCCTTTGGTAAGTTTTATGAAGCTGTCTTTTCTGTCGATGACCTCGACGGTGATGCCACGTTTCAGCGCCTCGCGGATCAGTGCCTGTGTCGAAACTTCTAGGTCTTCATAACCTTTTAGGATAAGGTCGTCGTGCATCTCTAGCTCCTTTTTCTTTTGTAATGACTTTTGTGCTAGCTTCGAAAGCTTTAGTGATAGCCGTGGCAGTAGCGGTTTTTCTTTAAGGTCTTCCATATGACGTTCTGCATACGAAAGAGCGGTATCGGTGAAGCTACCACTATCTTTTATTTCTTCTAGTATACGCGCCGATGGCGTCAAAGAAGGGTTGAGGATCTTTGCTTTCTGTTTTTTTATTACCTTACAATAGCGTCCGTCGCTGTAATTTTTGTCCATCAAAGCAGCGATGGCTTCCATGTCGTCAAGGATATCACAGCCCCATTTTTCTACGGAGAGGGTATCTTTGCCTCGGTGTAATCTAAGGGTAATGTCACGGCCACGAACTGCAACGTTGTCTTGGTTGCTGACGATGGTTTTTTGCTCGCAACATGATATAGGAGGGCTTTCCTTGAAAAGGCAGTATACCATAAAGATATGAAGGAAACGTAGGTGCTCGATGTCGATGCCTTCGGCGACGAAAGGCGAGATGTCGGGGTTTCTGACTTCGACGTATGCTATTCCACGATTTTTTAGTGCTTCTGATGCGCTTTCGCCACCAGTAAGATGAGGTTTAGGGCGTATGCGAGAATAATGCTCGGCCTCGCTCTGTAAAATATAATCGTTGAGTTGCCGACGACCGCTTTCATCGTATAGACCGATGTCTTTGAAGTCTTGGTGCGAGGTAGTAAGTGCATCGTTAATGTCGCGAAGATATCCGCTAAGGTCGTCGAAGGATATCGCTTTCTGTGCCTGCACCTTGCTGTAGTACCCATATCTGCTCATACGTAGCGATGTGGCATGCTCTCCATAATAAGTGCCGCCAAGGCGCTGCAATGACGAAGGCGTGACGTCGAAGAAAGAGGCGTCTGTAGCAGGAGTAGCGCCGAAAAGATATGTCGAAAGCCACCCTTCACGGAGAAAGTTGCGTATAAGGGCAAGGTACGACGCCGAAATAAATCCCGTTCTGTCTAGACCTTTACCATAAGAAGTATGGAGAAAACCCCAGAAATCGTCGGAGAAAGAGAAGTTATAGTGTATTCCCGATAATGTCTGCATCTTACGGCCATAGCGATACCCAAGACCTCGACGATATACCTCCTTTTTTTCGCCGAGACGCGACACACCATAACGCGCTATAGGGATATCATCATCAGAAGGTAACAAGCCCGGGGCGCTAGAAGGCCAAAGATGCTCGTCATCGAGATTATTAGCGACATAACGCTCGATATCATGCAAAAATGATAAGGCGCGACGCTCACTACGAAATGGTGGTGTTATAAGCTCTAGCTGCGCCTCAGAGAAATCAGTGCTGATATAAGGATGGCACAGCGGAGAGCCAAAAATAGCAGGATGGGGCTTCAGAGAAAGATTGCCACCATAATCGACACGTAAACACTCTCGCTCTAAACCATGCAAAGAACCCCGGAGAAAACGGAAGCCGTCGTCAGCGAAAACATCTAAAATAGTCTTTTTTGGCCAAGGCATATAGCTAATTACTTTTATCTGGTTTTTTGGTATGCTGATATGCTTAACATAATAAACAAACAACACAATTTTTTGGAACCTTATCGTAAATATAGCACATACATAAAAGAGATCTTCGGATTTCCAGTATACAAAGTCGCTGTAGATGGCGGGTTCTCATGCCCAAACAGAGACGGCACAAAAGGAACAGGAGGATGCGCGTTCTGCGATGAAACAGGAGCGTCGTCACGGACACGACAGTGTGGCGATACCATCGGAGACCAATTGCGACGTAATATCATTGCAAGGCAGTCAAGAGGACAAGGTCATAAGTTTATAGCATACTTACAGTCTTATACAAATACATACGCGACATGCGACATACTAAAAGATCGTTACGACCAGGCACTCTCCGCCCACGAAGATATTATCGGATTATCAGTGTCGACAAGACCCGACACCATAGACGAAGAAAAACTACAACTCCTCGCTAGCTATAAAAAACAAATACCATACGTCAGCATCGAATATGGCATGCAGACGATACACGATAAAACCCTTGCACGTATCAACCGCGGAGAAACACACGAAGACTTCCTTAAAGCCCTAGAGCTTACAAAACAATATGACATCGATCATTGTATACACGTAATAATAGGCCTCCCAGGAGAATCCCGAGAAGATATCCTCGCTACAGCAAAAAAACTGGCAGCATTACAGGTAAATGGCGTAAAAATCCATTGCCTCGTCGCCATGGAGAAGACACCATTAGAAACGATGTACAACACAGGAAAATGGACGCCATTGTCATACGACGAACATATAACTATCATCGCTGACTTTATAGAACACCTCCATAAAGAATGCATAATACACAGAATCTCGGGAAATGGACACCCCAGACACATAGTAGCACCACAGTGGATGAAAGATAAAAAAGGACCTATCGTCAGCCAAGCAATTATACGTGAATTCGAACGTCGTGGGACATATCAAGGGATACATTGTCGATAACGTTATACCAATCAGGGATTGATATTATTTCTTTTGACAGGTCATAAGAAAAGTATCGCTAGCTTTTAAAGGGTTGTTCAAAAGCGTCATCATCATAGCGATGCCCACGAAAATCGCCACCACCGGAGATATTATCAGACTACATAGATCGAGAGCGGCGACTTTTAACGAAGGCGCCGCTTTTCTTTGCGACGGGAAAAATATACCGTTGATTATCAAGACGATATCTTCGACGAAGATCCCTAGCTTCGCTAATGGTAGCGTCACTATCATCACCACGCCTACCGGCATAGCAAGAAGACGTCCTTTCCATTGTGCTTTCTGCGCTATGACATACACAAACCCATAAACTATACGCAGCACAGCATTATATATCTTTTTGACTTTCATATTTATAAAATACCATACTTGTGTAGTTTTCGTTGACAAAAAAAAATCTATAGTGAGGATGGAGGCTTAGGTTTATACCAATATGCAAAAAAAAGGCTAATGTCTTTTTTATGAGGTTTAAACCCGTGATTGCGACCTATCCTTTACCATAGAATTTTTGCAGTGGTACAGATACGAAGATGAAAGACGAGCGAATGTTAAAACATTCGCGAGGATAGAAGCAAAGTAGATGTGTTGCTGCAAAAAGAGATATGGTGAAGCCAAATAATAGCAAACGGATAAATAAAAACAACAAGGAATAACAAAGGTTTAAGATGCTTATCTTTACGTAGTTAAAAAGCCTTGTTGGAGCTTTTAAAAAGGAAAAAGACCCTGTTTCCTATAGCATCCATAGTGTCAGGCAATCTGGCTCATTTTACTCCTCGCGAATAGTTACAAATATTCGCTTGTCGTTCACTGAGCCATCTTACCAAACTCTATGGCGCTAAAGGAAAGATAGGTCGCAATCATGGGTTATATATGGATGTTATTTCTCTTCCTGCTTTAACAGACAATTATATACACGTTGTTCGTTGGGAGGGGCAGACGTGTGTCGTCGACCCTGGCGACGCCGATGTTGTCTTGAAATATATCAAGGAAGAGGGGTTTGAGCTGCACTATATCCTTGTCACACACCATCATCATGACCATGTCGACGGCATTGAGAAGCTGAAAAAAACAACAGAGGCTACAGTAATTGGTCCAGAAGACGAAAGGATTCCATGCCTTGACCGTACAGTCTACGAAGGCGAGGAGCTTGTCTTTGGGCCTTGCATCTTTCAGGTTTTTGAAGTCCCTGGGCATACCACCTCCGACGTGGCATATTACCTCGAAGAAAAAGGGTGCTTGTTTTCAGGGGATTTCCTCTTTACAGGAAGCTGTGGACGTATCTTCGAAGGGACAGCACGGCAGATGTTTTCTTCTATGCAGAAAGTCGTAGATCTTCCTGACGACACACTTATATATTGTGGACACGAATATACCGCACAGAATATGCGCTTCGCCATTTCTATAGAACCCGATAATGTAGAAGTGAAAGCACGCCTCGACGATGTAGAAAAGCGCAACGCCGAAGGAAGGGGTACCGTCCCTGCAATCTTGGCACTCGAGAAGAAAACTAATCCGTTCTTCCGCTGTGATGACGAACATCTTAAAGAAGCTGTAGACATGCCTGGCGCCGACGCCGTAGACGTCTTCGCCAAAGTCCGCCGACTAAAAGACGTCTTTTAGCATTTATCATTGATAAATGAGTTCGGAGTTCGGAATAAGAATTTCTACCACGGAGGCACGGAGAACACAGAGAAAGAGAACTGGCTGGGGGATTCTCCCCCAGACCCCCGTTTTTGAGCTGGTAACTGGTAACTGGTAACTGGTAACTGGTAACTGGTAACTGGTAACTGGTAACTGGTCACTGGTCACTGATTCTTCCCCGGCACCCATGCCGTCATTGAAAAGCGTAGACCTTCTTCCATTGTCATATCGACGGGTTTCACCTGTGACCGTGGAATCAGGACTGTGAAGCCGCCGATCTGGTAGCTTAGAGGTAGGAAGACAGCGATTTCTTCGTCGGTGTTGACGCCATCTTTTTCCCACGAAAGATCTTCGAAAGTCTCTCTTGTTACTATCCCTATAAGGCGCGTTCCCATGACTTCTACCATGACGACACGGCTTTCTTCGCTGGCCTTTGCCGTACGGAAGAAACTCATAATGTCGTAGATGGAGTTGTATAGCGTCTTGACGAGGGGTATACGCTTAAGTAGTCCTTCGCCCCAGGAGTATACTTTTTGTATGATGATGGTATTGACGATGATGCCTATGATGAAGATGGCGATAAGGGCGACGATGATGCCAAGGCCATTGAAGTAGTATTCTGCTCCGATGAAATGTATTATGAATCCGGCGAAGGCCGTTTCCATCATCTTATACATCCATGTTATCGCTGCTATTGTGATAACTATTGGTGCTATGGCGATAAGGCCGCGTGTAAAAATTTTTCCCATGCTTCTCTCCTGAATGCATTATAAAAATTTAAATATACGGATAATGCCCTTGCGAAGCAACAGAAAAAAATCTTGAGGAAATCTAACATAGATAGTATCGTCTTTGTATTCCATAACAGGAGGATGTCATGAAAAAACAACAAGCTATATTTTTTGTACATAGGATGCCAGTACCGCGATATCTATTAAATGCTTTCGAGAGCGCCAGAGCTTTCAACCCTAAAGTGCCGATATTCCTTATCATCGACGAAGTAGACAGCCTCCCAGGAAAAGCATTGGCAGCATTAGACGTTGTGCCACTGAAGATAGCCGACCTCGAAACTCCAGAACATCGACGTTTCTGTGAAGTATATAAGCACGTCTCCGGCAATAGCGTAGAATACGAAAGGTTCTGCTTCTCACGGTGGTTTTATGTGGAATCAGCGATGAAACAGCAAGGAATAACACAGGCGATGCACCTCGACTCCGACTGTATGCTGTTCACAGATTTCGATAGCATAGTGTCGAAGCTAGGAGACTGGAGTCTTACCATCTCAGAGAATTCAGGACATAGCGCTTTTATCAACGGAAGCCTGCAACCTCTTCTCGACTATATTATAAAGACGTTTTCCGACGACGGATATATACAAAATAAGCGCGATATCATGGAAAAAAGCAAGACGCCGGCGTTTTTGAGTGATATGTCGTCATTGGTAGAATATGTCGCCGACGCTGATACCGCTGTCGATGATGCCACCCTTGATATCGGTGGGGTCTTGGACCATAACATCAACGCTGCAGAAGGGTATGTTTCCAGAAGAAATCATAAGAAAATATTCTGGAGCGTAGAGAATGGTATGATGATACCATATTTCAAGAAGAAAAAGTCCGGAAAGAAGGAGCGGGCATTTACAGTGCACTTCCAAGGAAGGCAGAAGAAAAGGATGCTTAGATACAACAGGATTGACATCCCCAAAGCTATGACATATCCACTGTCATATCTAGGAGCCTTTGTTAATAATGCCGTACCGATTTCCGACAAAAAACTTTTCACGAATTGACACTTATACGTTATCATAAAGAGTACGTAGATTATAAAAGGTAATAATATGAAAATAGCAGTAGTAAAAGAACGCCACGATGGCGAAAATAGAATTGCGATGATGCCCGCCACCGTTGGCAAGCTCGTCGACAAAGGTATCACCGTCCTCGTCGAAGAGGGGATAGGCACTACCGTTAACTGTACCGACGCGATGTATCGCGAAGCCGGCGCAGAGGTCGTCGCCGATAAGAAGAAGCTCCTCGCCGAAGGTGATATCGTCATACGCCTTAGGAAGCCTCCACAGAAAGAGGTCGCCGCTATGAAGAGTGGCAGCATACATGTCAGCTACCTAGACCCTTTCAACGAAAGCTCGCTCATCGACGCCTTTGCCGAAGCCGGCATCAGCGCGATAAGTATGGAGATGATACCGCGGACGACGATAGCACAGAAAATGGACGCCATAAGCTCCCAAGCATCACTAGCAGGATACGTCGCAGTGATCCTCGCCGCAGAGAACTTCGATAGCATATTCCCGATGATGATGACACCAGCAGGGACACTGTCACCGGCGAAAATCTTCATCATAGGCGCCGGCGTAGCAGGCCTGCAGGCGATAGCAACGGCTAAGCGCTTGGGCGCACGAGTCGAAGCTTTCGACACAAGAGCAGTCGTCGAAGAAGAAGTGAAGTCCCTAGGAGGAAAATTTATAAAAATCGACCTAGGAGAGACAGGACAAGACAAAGACGGCTATGCAAAAGCACTGACACCAGAACAGCTAGAGATACAAAGGCAGGGGATTGCTAAGGTCTGTGCCAAATCCGACATCGTAATAACGACAGCACAGCTCTTCGGAAGGAAAGCCCCGCGGATAATGACTAACGAGATGGTGACGATGATGAAGCCAGGGTCAGTGATAATAGATATGGCAGTAGAAAGCGGTGGAAACGTCGAAGGGTCGGAAGTAGACAAAATCGTCGACGTCGACGGCGTAAAGATCATAGGATACGGCAACCTCCCAGGAAGAGTGCCTAGACATGCCAGCGAGATGTTCTCAAGCAATATATACAACCTCCTCGAGGAGCTGTGGGACGAAGAAACCAAAATCTTCGCCCTCGATACCGACAACGATATCGTCAAAGGATGCCTTATCACCCACGATGGTGCTGTCGTCAACGAAACAATAAAAAACCTTAATAAATAGAGGACCCTACACATGGAAATTAATGCCCTCGTATACCTTTGTTTTATCTTGTTTATCTCTATATGTCTCGGTTTCGAGCTTATAAGAAAGGTCCCAGCTATCCTGCATACGCCGCTGATGTCAGGGTCTAATGCCATATCGGGCATCGTCCTCGTAGGAGCCCTCGTCGCCACAGGAATTGAGGCAGGGCCGGTAAGTACAGCACTAGGGTTTCTCGCCGTAGTCTTCGGGACGATAAACGTCGTAGGAGGATACCTCGTGACAAATAGGATGCTCGCAATGTTCAAAAAGAAAAAAGTGGAAGGTGAAAAATAATGAACCCTGTAATAATAAACTTCGTATATCTTTTCTGCGCGCTCTGCTTTATCTTCGGAATAAAACTCCTTAGCTCGCCAGCAACAGCACGTCGTGGCAACCTCATCTCCGCAATAGGAATGCTTACAGCCGTCGTCGTAACACTGTGGGACCAAGACGTCATATCTTTAGAATGGATATTAATAGGACTGGCAATAGGAACCATTATAGGAATACCAATAGCCCTACGTGTAAAAATGACGGCAATGCCGGAGATGGTAGCGCTGCTAAACGGCTCGGGAGGATTAGCAAGTCTTCTGCTAGGATGGTCGTCGTACCACGCCGATGTCAACGTCTCAACACTAGACGCCGCAACAGTTTTCCTCGCAGTACTCATCGGAGGTCTTACCTTCACAGGAAGTATAATAGCATGGGCTAAGCTGAAAGGCGTTAAATGGATAAAAGACCGCCCAGTGCTGTTCCCCGGACAGAAAATATTCAACGCCGTACTGCTCCTCGCCGCTATCGCACTAGGATGGTATTTCTCGGCATACCCAGCAGCGCCAATAAGCTATACCTTCTTCATAGTAATAGTATCGATAGCCCTAGTCCTCGGTGTCCTCGCCGTAATACCTATCGGCGGCGCCGATATGCCAGTAGTTATAGCCCTTCTTAATAGCTACTCAGGACTAGCAGCATGCGCAGCAGGGTTCGTCATAAACAATATGCTCCTTATCGTCGCAGGGTCGCTAGTAGGTGCCAGCGGGATAATACTCTCCATGATAATGTGTAAGGCGATGAACCGATCTCTAGCAAACGTACTCTTCGGAGGCTTCGGAGCGATAACGACAGGAGGGAAAGAATTCGAAGGGGAGATGAAGGCAACATCACCACAAGATGCATACTACGTCCTCGAAGCAGCAGAATCCGTCGTCATAACACCAGGATACGGCCTCGCCGTAGCACAAGCACAACACGCCGTAAAAGAACTAGGCGACGTCCTAGAGAAAAACGGCGCTGACGTGAAATACGCCATACACCCCGTCGCAGGGCGTATGCCAGGACATATGAACGTCCTCCTCGCCGAAGCTAACGTCCCTTACGACCAGCTCGTCGAGATGGAAGATATCAACCCAATAATGAACACCGTAGACGTATGTATCGTCGTAGGAGCCAACGATACCGTTAACCCCGCAGCACGAACAGACGAAACAAGCCCAATATATGGCATGCCAATAGTCAACGCCGACTACGCAAAAACAGTGTTCGCACTGAAACGCGGCCGCGGCAAAGGCTTCGCCGGCATCGAAAATCCGCTATTCCTCGCAGAAAACACCCGCATGCTCTTCGGCGACGCAAAAGATACCCTCACAGCCCTCATCGCCGAATTCAAAAGTTAAGGGTCAAGGGTGCTACGCACACCCTTAACAATCCCGCGCCAAAGGCGGTGTCCGCCTCTGGACTCCCCGGGTAGACGACAAAGAAAAGAGCAAAGGCGTCTCGCCTTTGCTCTTTTCTTTGCTGCCGTCATCACCATCACAATTGCGATGGCAATGAGATATGTTAATTTTAAAATTGTGAAACAGGTTGTTGCACAAATTACTTGGGACATAGCATACTTATCAAAGAGCCAACAGGCTGTTGGCTAAATTCACTGGGAGTAATATTAATGAATAATAAAAAAATAAGTGACAATCAAAAGAAAGCATTAAAGATATTGGTAGAAAAGTTAAAAGAGATTAATTGGGTTCTGATAGGCAGTGCCAGTCTTACTTTACATGGTATTGATATAGAGCCTAACGATCTTGATATAAAAACAGATGTGGATGGCGCAAAGAAAGCAAATGAGCTTCTAAAGGAATTCGTAATTAGCCCTGTAAAGTACAGCGAGAGCAATATGTTCGGGTCGTATCTGGGGAAATTCAAGATAGAGGGTGTCGATGTTGAGGTAATGGGCGATTTAGAGTATAATGTGGCTGGTGAATGGGTATCTTTTAAGCACGCCCATAACCTTAATACTTTTGTAGAGATTGATGATTTTAAAGTTCCTGTACCTTATTTGGAGGATATTACTGAGGCTTATAAGGTTTTAGGAAGGGAGAAAGATGTTGATAAAATTCGAATGATTGAGAAAAAGCTTGATAAAAAAGAAAATATCGCCGAGACGGAAAGGCTGTTGCTGAGAAAAATATCTCAGGGCGATCTTGAGTCGATGGCAAAGCTTTTTGCCGACCCCGTAGTTATGAAGTATTCTCTCAAGGGCATCTATTCTTTAGAGCGTTCCAAGGAAATTCTTAAGACGATGATCGAAAACGACGAAAAGTACGGCTTTGCAGCATGCTCAGTCATCATGAAGAAAACAGGAGAATGGATGGGATTTTGTGGGCTTTGGTGGGAAGAAGAAGATGGCGAGCTTAAGACAGATTTCGGGTATCGATTTTTCTCGGAGTTCTGGGGAAAGGGATACGCCACAGAAAGTGTTAAAGAGTGTCTGAAATATATATCAGAGAAGCTGCCAGGAGTGGTGATAAACTCTTATATCGAGCCGACAAATAAAGAGTCCGTACGCGTCGCAGAAAAAACAGGGATGACATTCGTTAAAGAAGTCGTGTATTATAACCTCCCAACACACCTATATATTTTTGAGCAGAATGTTAAGAGGAATTACTAGTGGGAAAAATAGTTATTTATAAAGGTGGCTTTCAATATGACGTCGTCAATATGTTCGCAGAAGAACTGTGTGAAGGATTTATCGCCCTAGGAAAAGATGCTGTTGTTGTCGATATCTTAAAGAAAGAAGAAAATACCATAATATCATTATTATCGGATTCCTGCGATGCCGTTATCAGCTTCAACGCAATCGGAGCATTAACACGCAACGGGGCGTCGGTGTATGATCTGTTTGACGTCCCATTTATAGCTCTTTTGGTCGACCACCCTTTTTATCATTATGATCGCTTCAAAGACATTGAAAACTGTACGGTAACATGTTTAGACCTTTCACATATACGGTGCCTGAAAAGGGTCCTTCCAAGGATGAAGACGTTGCACCTCCCACACGCAGGAAGCCTTGGCGAGGAAAACTTATGCTGTGACAAAGATATCGATATCTTGTTCGCAGGAACATATATAGGATCGGAAGAAGAGGCGAAACAGAAGCTTCAAGGTGCTAAAAACCCCGTTCTACAGAAAATCTTCGAGGATATCGTACAGGCCAACCTCGATGACGATGCCCAGGCCTTGGATGAAATGTTCCTAAAATATGCCGAAGAAAAAAAGATAACAATGGATAACGCGGGAATGCTGTTGCTAGAATGCCGCACAGGATTAAATATCTCAGACTTTGTCATCCGTAATATCAAGAGACTTAGAGCTCTTAAAATCCTCGACGATGCCGGCGTCACTGTAGATATTTATGGAGATAACTGGCCTGATGATCTCTTCGTAAACCACCGCATTCACGATGCTGTGCCATTCAAAGACGTCTTGTCGTTAATGAATCGTTCAAAGCTCGTTCTCGATCTGAGTTTCTATCCCGAAGGCACTCACGAGCGTATTTTTTCTGCTATGCTCAATGGCGCATGTGTGCTGACGGATTATAATCCATATCTGGAAAGTATCCCGATGATAAATACGTTTAAATGGAAGGATCTAAAACAATTACCAGAACGCGTTGAAGCCCTTGTTGCTGACAGCGCAGATTCTTTTGAAGAGCGCGCTATAATGCAAGAATATGCAAAAAAACACCATACATGGAAAAACAGAGCCGCAAAGCTGTTAGAGTCAGGGTTTCTTAACTGATGATGACGGAAGCAAAAGCAACAAAAAAAGGCCTCTGACGATTTCGCCAGAGGCCTTTTTTATTGTTCATTGTTCAATATTCAATGTTCAATGACTAATACATTCCTCCCATGCCGCCGCCCATACCTGCTGGCATTGCTGGAGCGGATTCTTTTGCTTCTGGGACGTCGACGATAGTAGCTTCTGTTGTTATTAGAAGGCTTGCTATTGAAGCGGCGTTCTCCAGGGCGCATCGTACGACCTTTTTCGGGTCGAGAATCCCTGTCTCTATCATATCGCAGAATTTATCGCGTAGAGCGTCGTAGCCGTAGTTGCCTTTGTGGTCTTCGACGTCTTTTAGGATGATAGCGCCTTCCATTCCGGCGTTTTCGGCGATCTGCTTAAGCGGAGCGCTTAGGGCCTTGGCGATGATTAGGGCGCCAGTCTTCTGGTCGCCGTCGAGGCCTTCGGCGATCTTCTTGACGCTGGCGATACAACGCACTAGAGCAGCGCCTCCACCAGGAAGGATACCTTCTTCGTAGGCAGCAGCAGTAGCATGCTGGGCATCTTCTACGCGGTCTTTCTTCTCTTTCATCTCTATCTCTGTAGCAGCACCAACGCTTATAACAGCAACGCCACCGGCAAGCTTAGCGAGACGCTCTTTGAGCTTCTCCTTGTCGTAGTCGGAAGTGCTATTTTTTATCTCAGCGCGTATCTGTGCGATACGTCCTGATACAGCGTCTTTCTTTTTAGCTTTGCCTTCGACGATAGTGGTGTCGTCTTTCTTGACGATGACCTTCTTGGCGCTTCCTAGCATCTCGAGGGTGGTGTTCTCGAGCTTATGGCCAAGCTCTTCGCTGATGACTTCGGCGCCAGTAACGACGGCGATGTCCTGAAGCATGGCTTTGCGTCTGTCACCGAAACCAGGAGCTTTGACGGCACAAATCTTAAGACCTCCGCGGAGTCTGTTGACGACGAGAGTAGCTAGCGCTTCGCCTTCGACGTCTTCGGCGATGATAAGAAGAGCTTTTCCTGATTCTGCAACAGCCTGCAGAAGGGGAAGCATGTCTTTTATGTTGGTGATCTTCTTGTCGCAGATAAGAATATAAGCATCGTCGAAAACAGTTTCCTGCTTCTCGGCATTAGTGATGAAATACGCTGAAAGATAACCCCTGTCGAAATTCATTCCCTCGACGACGTCAAGAGTAGTCTCGAAACCTTTGGCTTCCTCGACAGTAATAGTCCCGTCTTTGCCTACACGCTCCATAGCATCGGCGATGATGTTGCCGATCTCTTCATCGTTGTTAGCAGAAATAGTTGCTACCTGGGCGAGCTCTTTCTTGTCCTTGACAGGCTTACTGAGACTCTCGAGCTTGGCAACGACAACCTTAACAGATTTGTCGATGCCGCGCTTCAGCTCCATAGGATTGGCGCCAGCAGCGATGTTCTTAAGACCTTCGGTGTATATCGCCTCGGCAAGAACAGTAGCAGTAGTTGTTCCGTCGCCGGCCTTGTCAGCAGTCTTGCTGGCAACTTCTTTGACCATCTGCGCACCAAGATTCTCGTGTCTGTCCTCAAGCTCTATCTCTTTAGCAACAGTGACACCGTCTTTGGTGATGTGCGGCGCGCCATAAGACTTCTCAAGGATTACATTCAACCCTTTAGGGCCTAATGTCACCTTTACAGCCTTAGCAAGCGTGTTTACGCCTTTCAAAATGCTCTGACGAGCTTCTTCTTGGAATTTTATGTCTTTAGCAGTCATAGTATTGTGTTCTCCTTAGTGGTGTTTATGATTATTCTACAATGGCGATGATGTCGTCAGCGCGTACAATGATATATTTCTCGTCGTCAATAACAATCTCTTGAGAAGAATACTTGTCAGTCAAAACCTTGTCGCCAATACTTACAGGCATGGCAATGATAGCGCCGTTTTTGTCCTTGCGGCCAGGACCCATAGCAACGACTTCGGCAGTCTCTTGCTGCTCTTTCGCGCTGTCAGGAAGAATAATCCCTCCCTTCATAGTCTCTTGCGACTCAAGACGCTTTAATAATACTCGATCACTCAATGGTCGTAGTTTTTTGCTCATGTTTAGCTCTCCTTAAATTAGTTACAAGTTGATTTCGAAAAAGATGATCGTATAACAACTTCGCTTTTTAAGCAAAGAAATTTAGCAGAAAAGACAAAAGAGTGCTAGATTGTTTTTGAGGCTTTTTCTTGACAATTTAAAAATTTAGGACGATATAAGAGAAAGAAAAGTTAAAATTTTAGGAGCCTATACCATGACGTTTTTCAAGCGAGCCATTATTCTTTGTACAGTAATCATAGGGATTTCAGCACCTTTTTCGTCGTCGTGTGCCGAGGTTCCCGTTGAAGAAGAAGTCATTATTCCTTCGCCATTGACGCTTTCGCTAAACTGGTGGATTGCTTTCGATGTCGCCGAAGCCGACTTTAAACAGAAGATATCTGATCTCAAGGGAGAATTGTATTCTGTACGCGATGCTGTTGACGAGGACAAGCGAGAGAGAATCTCATCGTTGATATCGACGATACTTTCTAACCTTACTACGTTGCATGAGATTCGTAGCCGTGATAACGGGCAGGCGGTGGAGTCTTTGGTGCTTAAAGAAACATACACCATCGAAGAACAGCTTAAGCTTTCAAGGGAGATCGTCAACAAAAAAGGAAGCCTGAAAATCCTTGACGCCGATTATAATAGGAAACTAAGAAAAGCCGACGACATAAATTCGCGTATCGACAAGCTTTTCCTCGACTACCTAGGATACGAAGACCCTTCTCACGAAAAGATATTCTTGGGATTCGCTATAATGGTCCAAAGGTCAGAACTACAAATTCTTAGAGAAGAAGCAGACTATCTAAAAGATCGTATTGACTTCCAGAAAGAAGCCCTCGAAGATGTTAATAGCGTCCTCGACAGCGCACAGCGGCGCCTGTATGTCGAAGATGTTGACTTCAAAGATATTGAAGATGATATCGCCTTGGCAAAAAAGAGCCTTGAAAACGCTGAAAAATCCCTTGTAAAAGCGGAGTCTTCGACGATGATGTTCTCCGGAAACGATGAGATTTCACGTCTGAAGCAAAGAGGTCAGCAGCGTAAGGTGACAAACGCACTTATCGAAAAACATCTTAGCGCATCGACATTGGACTTCCTCAATGCAAAATATCTCCTCCTTGATATCTATGCCCACGAGGACGTAAGAAGCCTCGAAAATATCGAGAGAGATGTTCAGGAACATAGAATCCGCCTTGATAATAACAAAATCTTACTAGAAGAGTGGCAGGACGCGACGCTTCACGAACAGATAATCTTCGGACAGATGTTTACCGGACTTCGCGAAACACAGGGAAGCGATAAGGACGTCCTAGAAGATATCTTCGAAGATCAGCTGGAACTTATACAGGGAACGTTTTCCCGTATGGCACAGCTCGACCTTCTTAACTACAACATAGAAGTAGTCCTTCAGCAGGTTGACTATTTCGTAGAGAAAAACTCGTCATATTTCGAGAACGTTATCAGTAATATCGGCTCGTGGATAGAAGATGTTAACGGCGTTGTACGCGAATGGCTGTTTTTGACGATATTCAAAATCAACAAAGAAGTCCCCGTAACACCAGCATCGTTCCTTATGATGTTCTTGATATTGATAGTAGCATACTTTATATCAAAAGCATTCAGACATATGCTAGTGAAAGTAACACAGAAACGCTCGGGGATCTCAGAGTCTAACGTCTATGCACTCAAAAGAATCGTGCACTACGTCGTTATGATAATAGGCTTCTTCATCGCCCTCGGATCGATAGGGCTGAACTTCAGCAACCTCGCAATAATACTCGGTGCATTAAGTGTAGGTATCGGTTTCGGACTGCAGTCGATAGTCAATAACTTCCTCAGCGGACTCATCATTCTCTTCGAGAAGAGTATAAAAGTCGGAGACTATGTGAAACTGGAATCGGGCGACTGGGGGAAAGTCATCGCCGTAAATGTCCATAACACAATAATACATACCTACGACGGCACAGATATCATCGTTCCTAACGCCGAAGTCGTAACACATAACGTGATAAACTGGACGCTATACAATAAGTTTATGCGCATCCATATTCCATTCAGCGTGGCATATGGCACCGATAAAGACCTCGTAAAAGAAGCAGCACTCGAAGCAGCAGGACGCGTCCCAGCAACCATTAAAGATAACCCACGTGTTAAAGATCCGGATGTGTGGTTCGTAGAATTTGGCGATAGCGCTCTTAAATTCGAACTCATCGTATGGGTCGATATCAAAAATTTAGGGAATCAAGGGTCCTTTAAATCAGCGTATATGTGGGAGTTAGAAACATCACTACGTGAACATAACATAACAGTGCCGTTCTCACAACATGACCTATATATCAAGGAAATTCCCGACTCAGTAAAAAAAAGACTTGTCGATAAAACACCCGAGTAGTAACGTCCGGATTATCTATCTATAGAACAACGAGGATTTTCCGTGGTAAGTTGTCTTGTGCAGTCAAGTTTTATTGTCGCCAACATCAAAGGTCTGCATACGCGACCTTCGACGGAACTCGTACGCTGTGCCTCTTCTTTCAAAGCTAATATAAGCCTCACCAACCGTAATCTCACCGTTGACGCTAAGTCTCTCTTAGGAGTGTTGATACTTTCTGCCGCTCGCGGAGCAAAAATCCGCGTCGAAGCCGAAGGCATAGATGCCGAAAATGCTGTCGAAGCGATCCTCGACCTCGCAAAACACCAGTTTTATATATCATACTAACAATGCTGCGATGCCGCATTTCATTGAACATTGAACATTGAACATTGAGGCACGGTTCAAAACATGCCATTTTGGGATAACAGTTGATTCTACCATAGAGCTCATAAATAGCGGATAGAAGAATTTCGGAATAGGACCTTCTACCACAGAGAACACAGAGGGCACAGAGAGAAAAGCGGCTGGGCTAGGGGTTTCACCCCTAGAACCCCGAGGATTTTTTGTCTTTTGGGAGATTGGGGGTCTG
>Ga0209249_1000991_pt1 | contig 30123 bp, 40 predicted proteins | sample SaaInlV_200m_DNA_4_FD_184653 | JGI IMG/M metagenome (GOLD analysis project Ga0209249, IMG submission 184653) | Marine microbial communities from expanding oxygen minimum zones in the Saanich Inlet - SI037_S3LV_200m_DNA (SPAdes) (version 2) | ecosystem: Environmental > Aquatic > Marine >...
TGTTGCAGTTAAATTCTTAATTACGTCACTCTGATAATCCAGACACTTATATGTGTAATTAGTAGTATACAAAATATTCTTATACTGATCTCTTAAAGTTCGACATAAATAAAAGTTATTATCTATAAATTGACTTTTCTTAAAAACAACATCAAAGTCTTTTATATAACTTTCAAAAGCATTAAAAAAATCAGTTTTATTAATAAGATTATCTCTTGATTGTACCCAATTCACAATATCATTTTTTAATTCACTATCAGTAGGGATATCAGTACCACCGGCAACACTGTAAGCATCAACTATAAAATTTGTTGAAGTGAAAGGTTGACTTCCACCACTACTTTCAACTATATCATTACTAGAGTTATAACCAACTACGGTCATTTCTCCACTAGCTGTACCATTTTGTCGTGCTAATGAATTCACAGTAGATGCTTTGGTATATTTAACATCAACAACCATTGTTGCACCTGGAACGTGAACTCCATGATAACCATTACCAGTTTCAATTGTATACAACTTTTCAGATTTTTGAGTTAAATAAACAGATTTAGATATTGACGTGTCGAAACTTTTAACTCTTGAAATAGTATATTCTTCACTTGTTCCACCAACTACTTTAATATTAACAGTCAAATCTGTTATTTGATCTTCATCTGATATTACAATATTATAGGGATAATAATCACCATAATCATAACTAGGAATTACTTTAGTATAACTAACTGTTTCATATTGTGTTAAATTATAAATTGGTACTTTAATAATTTTCGACGCTGAAGAGACTAATCGTTGACGGTCATTATCACTAGTGATCTGACAATAATATTTCTCTTCTCCAGTAATTCCTTCTTCTATAAAAACATATTGACTGTCTGTTCGAAACTCATAACTACCAATTGTAACAGTCATTGGTGATGGTAAAGTTATTTCACGCCTATAGACATTGGTTAGTTTTCTTGGAAAATCAGACATGTCTAAAGTGAAAGTACCATTTACTGTTGCAGCAACAGCATTACCAATAAAATATCCATGTTTACTAGCATGTAAATAAAGATTCTTATTTTCTTCCGCTGTTGCTAAAAAACCTTCTTTAAAAAGATAATCATAGTATTGTTTAAGATCATAATTAGTCCAAGCAAAGAGATTCATTATGAATCCAACAAAACCATGATAATTAATCTTTAAATCATTAAACTTATAATCGTTTTTGAGAATATTAACATAATAGTCAATAAAATCTTTTGGATTCGTAAGCATTTATATAAACCTCTAAGTCTAAGTCTAAATTTCTAATCTTTGATGTTACTTTATTAAATCTAACCAACTAAATTCAAAATTTTCTGTCATAAAAGTTTCAAACTCAGTTTTAAGCCAAGAATTTGTTTTTAATCCTTCTACATATTCACGATACGCAATACAAGTATACTCAAATGGAAGCATCGTTATTTCATTTGTAAGACGAGATCCAATTAGATCTTTAGATGGTAATGTTAATGGATAAACACCAACACACTTACCGATATAAGAAATCTCTTTCATATCAAGTATGTACTTAACCACATAAAATGATGCCAGATAATCTTGAGTACCATAAAAATCTTCTGCATCTTCATTGTCTGGATCTATATATTTTGCAGCTGGTTTAATAGCACCTCGCAAGATATCTCGTATATATTGTACCCATAACAAGTGAAATTTATAAACAACTAATGGATTCGCCTCAATAAATTGAACTGATACTGATTCTGTTTCAATTACGTCTGCAGCATATGCAAGAGCGCCAGTTCTAGACTGTACTTGTGCATTTTGTACTTCAGTTTGAGGTGGAGTAAAATCACTTGCAAAAAATGGATATACTTTCGAGAAATCTTTAAGAGTTGCTATTGGCTCTGGTGCAACATCCATATATTGTAACACGGTATCAAACATAGAACTACCTTGTTCCATCATTTTCTTACCATCATCATATTCAGCAGCACTAAAATTTGGTGGTATCATGAATAAAAGAGTATAACCCGTAACATCTGGGTTATACTCAGTATACAAATAATTATAGAATTTCTTTAATGGACCATTATCAGCTAACATGAGATTAACTAATTTAGCTAGTCCAAGTGTAACAAGTGATCCCATTATTAACCTCTAAGTTTTATAGCTGTCTACAATTTTAATTATTGTGACAATTGAGTTTAACTAAATTGTGTTCTAATGCATATATAATAACATTCCGAATCTTAATTTTATGAACATTACTATACTTATTAAAATTAGATCTTAATTTTTCTTTAAAGAAAGTATCTAACATTTTATCAAGTAATCTCTGAATCTTATTAACTTCAGTATTATTCTTACTACTAATGACATTCTTACGAACATTATTAGTGAAATCTCGCTTACAAATATCTTTTTTTGAAGTTATATTACATCTGGATAATATCAAAACAATAAGATTTTCTACTATATCATAATTACGTTGTATATGTATGTAATCAAGTATCTGTTCAATAATCTTAACTGAGACATTTGTTTTCTTATTAACTTCAGATACAAAATTTTGAGAGTACTTATTTGATTTATTCAAAATGATATAATCAGTTGTTTTAGATACTATATTATCTCTGTTATGTGTAGATGCATAGTCTTCATATCCAGTAACATTTTCATCATCACCCATATTATTTCGTACCATTTTAGTAGACAAATATGTCCCATCTTTTTTAGCTTTCATATATATTGGTAATAATCCTCCTTGAGCTTCTGACTTTCCTGTTTGAATATTTGTGCGTGCATTAAATACAAATATTTGTCTTACTCTTGCCCAACTTTGCTCAAAGAGTCTTTTCAACTTAATTATATCTCTGTTTACTTCTGGACCATACTTTTTAAGAAGTGTTGGCATAAAGTAATCTTTTAAGAGAGATACTGGATTTTCATACTTGCTTAATACATGACGATTAGTTAATTCATTACTGATAACATACTTCATAACCCGTTTGTCACAATACTTGAAGAACTTACTTTTTCGACCATTCCATATTTTCATTAACAAAATCATTAATGCATTTTTTGCGAACATTTCTTTCTTTTCAGTGACTCCATAGTATATAAAAAGCAGCAAGATCTGATAGTATGGGTCAGAGTGCATTTTTGTTAATGTTTTTCCCCAATCTGCATGAATAGCCTTATCAACTTCTTTTGGATCTAAATGAAGTGTCTTATAAAAGTTATTAACGGGTACCAATGGTAAACTAAATTTAAAACAAAAACTTTCATCAGATGCTATATTTTGTGAATAAGCTGTCGATATTATCTTTGTCATTTCAGTATATATACGTCTTTCAATTTTCTTATCAAGCAACTGTGGAAGTATTTGCGATTTAAATAATTTTTTTATCTCAGACACTGTAGATCTCCTTGATTATACACTAGCAGCAAGATAATTAGAAAGTTTTTGAATTTGACCTCTAAAAGTTTCTACTAATTTAACTAATTTGGGTTGATCAAAAATCAGTCCAAAATCTTCAGATTCTGACAAGTGTTGTACTCGTAACCAATTAACTCCAGGAAATGCTATTTTTACTAAAACATCTTCCAATACACAAGATTTAATACTAAATTTCAAAGATTCATCCGGATCATTATTTTCAGAGATTAGTTTTTTAGCGATTGGCATCGATCTTTCTGAATACTTTTCAATTCTTTTCTCTGGTGTTAATGAATAAAAAAGATTATCAATAGTTTCTGTTAACACTTCAGATACTTTCTTTTCAACTGTTTCTATTGAGTTTTCAAGAAGTGTTGCATCAATATCTCTACCATAAATAGTTGGTTTGATATTAACAAACTCATAAATATTCTTGATAGTTCGATAAGTTTGTGCTAAAAGCTCTGACGCACTTTTACTATAAGAGTCATCAAGATTTTCCAATAGATGTTTATAATAAAGAAGATCGATAGCTACCTTACCTTCAAAAGTTACATCATCATATGGCTCATAAATATCTTTAGCGAAATCAGCACGTTTCAGTTTATCTGCTGCTTCCATCAATACACTTGGTTTATGAGTTTTCTTTACATATGCACGCTCTTGTAAAAGAGCATTACGAGCTATACTCATAATTTCATTTTCTTTCTCGACATCACATAAGAACATAATTATTTCTCCTATTAATTTAATAATTCTAATATTTAATATTTTTTGTTAAGACTATTTGTTTTAACAAATGAGTCTAATGCTGTTCCAGATATTTTTTCAGCAGAAGACATAAACATAAACTTGTAATAATACTCTTTACGATTTTCATCATAAACAATAACAGAAGGTATTTTTAATTTATTACTAAGAACCTTAATCATACCTTTTATATTATTTTGACTTATTTTTCCTACTTGATACATTTGATCTTTAGATAAAAGTCTTTTTAAATCAGATGCCATATAAGCTGTATAAACTGCTTTTAAAACATCAGTTGTAATAACCATTGTGTAATTTGGAAAATCAATTACATCATTTACTTTAGCATCAATTTCTACATCTAATACCTGAATATATTCACACAAAGCAGACTGTAAACGATATAAAAAGAAAAAGTTAAAGATAACAAAAAGAGTATCAGTCATCTGTGGTATGTATGTTCTTCTTACTTCATTACTATCTATTCCTAAATTATAAGTCATTGCTGACGTGTAATTATTACCACCACTATTATTAGAGTAAATATCTCTCATAAACTCTTCAATTGATGAGTATATGGTTGTTCTTGCTATCTTAAGAATAGTTTTTCCGTTTTTAACTATTTGTGAAAATACATTTTCAAGTCTTTTAGTTTGTGATAAACATTGTGAAGCAAACTTATGAATACTTGAAGTGAATTGATCGAGTGTATTCATATCAAAATTAACTGTATCTACTGTACTACTTCCTCCACCACCGTCACCAAAGAATACTCTTATATCACCTTGTAACTCTCGATCGATAGATGATAAAGATACACACATTTTCTTGAGAAGTTGAATTTTCTCGTTCGCTTCATCTGGTGAATATTGACTTAGACTGTTCTTAATCTCTGTTACAAATGTATCAAAAATAAGTGTTTGTATCTTTTGATTAAGTTTAGAATCTATATGTTTTTCTTTTAATTCTAAGAAATTTAGTCTATAAGCTGTAGTTATTTCTTGTGTAGGAGGTCCTTGTTGTCCAGGTCCTACTGCTCCTCCAGCAGTTGTGTTTACTGGATAAAGTGTATTGAAAACTGATGAAAGAAAAACTGATCCTGGTACTGCCATTAATTGCATAAACTGGTCGTGCATATTGGTGAAGATTTGATATTGATTGGAGCTAAGTTTCATTACTGTTGTTTCCATGGAATTGTTACTTATATCCAAACCAATTTGTTGTTTAAGCAAGTTTGGATCTAATACGAACCTGAAAAATAATGATAAGTCATCTAAAGAATTCTTTATTAATTTTAACATATTGAAAAGATCTGTTTCTTCTTTTTTATCATATTCTTTTTCAGGGGCAAGATCTCTTTCTTCGATCGGTTCTTCCTTTTTACTCATGAACTTTTTAACAAACCAACTACTAAATCTTCCTAATTGTGATCTGTTTCTAAAACCAGGATTATTATTTGCCCATTTTACAAGACCTTTTGCACCATTTTCAGTGTTTGTAAAACTTGTAAGTAAAGTTATCCAATCCTTTTCACGAGTCTTTTTTAACACTCTTACTATCTTTTCTATATTCGAATATTTGTCTAGTGGTGTTTTAGTAGCTATTGCTATAAGCAAAACGTAAATTAATGGATATGTTGGAATAGAATAATCTTTTGTACCAACAATAACAGGAACATCTATTAGATTATTCAGAGTTACTATTTCAATTTGTGGGTGTAATTTCTTAGTTCTAGCATCAGTTAGTAAATACTTCATAATCTGATTTGTTTTTGTTTCAACCCGCTGTTGTAATTGATACGATGAAGAATTATCATTATAATTTGGCATGTTACCAGTTGATAAGTCACCCATGGTACCTCTACTAGTTAAAACAGCGTTCCCAATCATTTGTGCTACGTTAGATTGTTGTTGATTAGAAGGTGGTATTTGTGATGCCATTTGAATGATATTTAAACTGTTGCTTACGAAGATCTCACGCAAGAATGATATTGAAAGAAAAGCCCTTAAACCGTTTTTAAATTCCATTTGATTCAAGACGTCGGCAAAGAGTATCGGATAAACATATATCAATCGAAATTGCTGATCTCTTATTTGTACTGGTTGACGTAAACCAACAGTTGCTTTGGAATAATTCGCCATACCTGGTGTGTTCACATTTATATCTCCTTGCTTTTTAATTTAAATATTTTTAACTACTTGTTCAGTAGCTTCAGCAAATATTATTTGATCCTGAAGAATACTTAATCTAGTTAACGCCTCTAATGCATCTTGTTCTTCTTTTTCAAATCTTCTAGATACACTATTTTGTACTCTGACAGAGTTCTTACCAAAATGTACCATAATACTTTCTTTGTTTTTTCTACCTCTTTCTTTATATATAGCTTTAATAATATCATAATCAGACATATCCGATAAATCAACACCCTTTAAAGCCTGATTAAATATACTTGTTTTACCACCATGTTGTACACTAGTTGACCATAATACATCTTGTAAAACTTTACTTCTGTCATTTACATCTAATCCTAAATCATTTTTAACTTTTTCAGATAACACATCATAATGAGTAATCTTTATAAATTCATGTTGTAGTAATCCAAAGTCTTTATCAGTTTCAGCTATCTCTTTCCACTTCTCTGTAAATTTCGATGAGCCAGGTTGCATTCCAATAAATTGATTTGCATACCGTTTACCACTATTTGGATCTCTAAGAAATTGACCTGTAGTACCTCCAGTTTTACCTTTACTAGTCATTTGATATGTACCGTAAGAAACTCCACCGGCATCACCTTGACCACTTGATACTGTACCAGCACCATTTTGTCCTGATTCATATTTAGCTGATAGTAATCCTAATTCATTTTCTTTTAACATTTTAATTCACCGTTACTGTTATAGTTACCGTCGTTTTTTATGTGGACAAACATCTCCGAATAAGCAAAAGAAACACTTACTAGGATCAACAAATTCGTCATCTAAAGCAACTTCTAAATTATTATCCATATAATAATTTACACGATCAATTTTATTCTTAACATGATCCATATGTTGAGAAATATCAAAAGTACTTAGATCTAATAAAAGATTTGTCATAAAAAAGAAAGTATTATGTTTACTATTTAAAGTCTTTTTGACTTTCCGTACCACTTCAACCGCTTCATCTAGTGAATCTATATCATATGCTAAAATATCATGTGCAACATATATAAACTGTATATAATCAATTTTATAACTGTCTTGTCTTGGTCTGGGACTTCTAGTTACTTCAGTATCTGTTTTAGCTTCTTCTAAATAATTTTCTAAAATATATTTATAAGATAGTGTTTGATAGAAGTCATTAATTCTTGGGGTTCTAGTTTTGATAATCTTACGATAATCATTATACGGTAATGATTTTATTTCTACTAATACATTATTATTAATCATATCATCAATTCTTCCACTAAATCTAATTGATGGTATTTTTAAAGATATTTCATCTTCTGTAAACTGCTTAGTATTATCTTGAATGAACTCATGAATTGCTGTACCTATAGCTCCTCGTAATGTAATGGGAGCCCATTTATTAGCATAATTTCGAACTGGTGTACTGCGTAATTTATGAATTATATTTAAGATACAACTAGAAGATACATCATAAGAACTCATATACTTTTGGTTTATTATATTTTGTTTATTTGTATTTGATGTCTTTATATATAATTCTTTTGTAAATTCATCTAAGTCGAAAAATCTAGGGGCAAGATCTGGTTGTGGTTCTAATGTTGGTATATGTTGTGGTTCTAGTATTGGTTCTGGTACTATTTCTGGTTTGGGTGTTGGTATAGTCGGTTCTGTTTGTTGATTATTTGATTGATCTTTACCTAGAAAATTTTTAAAATCCAAATTGTTCGCCTCCACGAATATATGTATGTTTACAAAATGTTTACTAAATCATAGTGCTCTGCGCAGGTCACAGTCAAAGGTTATACCGTAAGTTTTTAGTTCGAAATTCAAACGGGAACGATTCCCGAATTACACAAGAGATGTTCTCCATGCTTTCGAATTTGTGTGAACGTATCAAACAGACGAGTCTTCTCAATCTTTTCATAGAACACTCGTTGCTGGATATTACCTGTACCAATAATCGTTCGAATTTTCTTCTTAATCTTGTATTGATTACCCACACGAAATTTCATTCCAGATCGTTTGTCTGGTGTGTAAGTATGAGGATTATTCATAATTGTTCCACCAGCTTTAGCGACTAAATTCTCTTGGTATCCATTAAATGTTATCTGACGGTAATCCTCTAACGAAAAATCATCTTTCTTATCTTGACCACTTCGTCTCTTCCGATTACGGGCTTGAACGATTCGAATCCCACTAATATAATACTTACGATCTTCAAATCGATTTACAAACTTACGATTGTGTCTCCGGAATTGTTGATAATTAATAATGTTTCCAGTAGATTCATCAAACAACATGTCTTCACCCAGTTGTTCGATAGCGATACAGAAAGCATCTGTTCGATGTGTTTTAGGAATATCAAGATACTCTCGAATGACTTTAGTAGCACTACCGAACGTCTTTCGTACTACAAAGTTACTCGCTTGTAATAGTTGAAGTAAAGCTGGCATACATGAATTCAATACACCAGAATCTCGAAATCGAGTGTTATTACCTACTAGACCTACAGGACATTTTCTTTTACCAATGTGAATCTCATGGTGACACCTATAACAAACAGTTACAAGATTTTCCGGACGATCGGAACCATTATCAGTTCTCTCGACAATATGATGAGCTTTCAAACCAATATCTGTTTCGCCACATGATTGACATTTATACCCATCTCTATCTAGAACATATGCATTAGTATTAGCGAAACCATACTGAATACCTCGTTGGTATTGAGTACCTTTAATATCTGGATTCAATGCCTTTTGTGAATCATACTTGAAGTACTCGATATTAATTTCATCAAAATTCACAATCGAATGTATCTTCTTAATCAAATTCAAATGCGTCTGAATAAGATGTATATGAGTTGGTTGAAACTGATGTTTCTTCCTATTCTTCCATCTTGGGTGTCGGAACTTTACAGACCCATGCAATCGTTGGACACGTTTTCGACGATGTCTCCGACGACCATTTCGATACATTTTCCTGCCTAATAACAAACCCTTGATCTTCTCAGTTCTCGTTTTCAATTCACCAGAAAGAATGTCATACACTTTACCGTCAACAACTTTGATCACATAGTAACCAATATTCGAATATCCAGGATCAATCCCTAGAATAAATTTACAATCGACTGTCTTATCTTCATCAATGACTAGATCAAAGATCTTAACGACAATTGTGTCTTGAAAGCGATGTACAATCTTCGCTTTCCCTTGTTTTAATTTCCGTCGAATCATCCCACACTTACGAGTCGGATGTCCCATTCGACCATTCTTATCCATCACAAACACTAACATTTGAAACTCCTTGATCGAGTTAACTTGAGTTAGTCAGTTGGTCTCCCTCGACTGAGCTAGAGTAGTATACGATTTCGTTACCTACTTTCGTACAATGAGGATTCAAACCTCCAGTTTTTAAAATGTTACTTGCAGCGAGCTGGGAGTGGCACCCGCAGATGAACTCTAGTTCATTGTCTGTGTCAATCCTAAACGTAAACAATCAGCTTAAAATTATGGACTATGACCGACATCCAAAACCGAGCTGGGTGCTATGCGCCCAGTAGTTAACTTGTTATTTATATTATTTCTGTATCAACATAGAATAATTAAAAATAATTTATCCTGCTCATTAATAGATCTTGCCGAAATTTAATTTTAACGATATGATAAGCATCATCTTTTGATATATTCTAATTGTTTCTGATTTGGTTTTAATATCCCTAATTTATTTTTTATTTAACAGGAAAACCCGGTAGGCTTTAGCTGCTGGGTAGTTCACATGTAATGTGTTAAAAAGAAAGTATAGAGTGTCCGGGGTTTTAAATAATAAAAGGTTTGACAATGGCGTCTGGTTGATTAATTCTCTCATTTTTAAACTTTTTAAGTTTTGAAGTATAAGTTCCAGTCAATTGATCTTTTATAAAATAATATAAAGCGTTCCACAATTTATGTGGTAAGTTATTCCCCATAAAATCCCAATCTCTTTTAAAAGATCTAAAAAAGCTTAATGATTGTGAAACTCCTAATATAATACAAGGGAATCTTAAGGCATTATTTTTAATATTGTTGTCTACGAAATAGATTCCATCTAAAATTTCTTTTTTAGTTGAAAGTAATTTTTTATTAAGATGATTATCAAAGAATTGTTTAGCTATGTTATACCTAGTTCCAGTAAGAGTTTCATCACTTTCTTCAGGGATACCCATATCATTATAAGCTAAAGTCCATAAATTATCACAATGATAAATAGGAATCTTATATTCTCTAGTGAGTTTTTTACCTAAGGTAGTTTTCCCTCCTCCAGAATGTCCAATAATTAAAAGTTTATTGCTTGAATGATCTTCGAATTTATGTAGGTCTACAGAAATAGTATCTTTTGAGAAGAATCTACTAGCGTTAATATTTCTTGATTCCGTTAAATATCTAATTATCGATCGCATGTTCTACCTCAAATAATTTGTGAGTACAGAAAATAATCCATACTCACAAACTATAATTTAACCTGTTATATCACCATCTCCACGTTCTGCTAAAGGCATAGTAGTAGGATTGCGAGATTTCTCAACACCTTGCCTAAAGAAAATTCCACCTAACCCAACAAACAAACTTCCAATTAAAGCTGTAAGTCCTATGTCTCCAGCAAAATATCCACCAGCGGCAGTAAGCATTCCAGCAATTGCTAATCTACTGGTTTTTTGCTTATACCAAGGAACTAATTTTTCTTGTAATCCTGCCATTTATGTAACCTCTACTCTAATAGGTTTATTTTTTCTTTTTGTCATTTGGAAAAAAGAAATAACACATAACATCAATAACGGGATTCACAATTCCATCAATCTTATCCCAACCCTTTTCACCAAGTACTCCGATAGCAATTGTTTTTACTGTTGTTAAAACCATCTCTTTTTTTTGGGCTCCAGAGTCTGGTTCTTCGTCGAATGCTTTTTCAGCAATTTTTAAAAGTTTTGGTAATTGCGCTAAAATCTGTAATGCTAATGCTATCCAACCCATAATGTTGAGCCTCCATTAAAAAATTTAACACTTCAATTTATAAACTAACTTACCACCACATCTAGGACAATAAGGTTGTGTACGATCTACAGGTTCTTTACAAACAAAATTTGTATGTTCATATCGATATTCGTAATCGTCTTTTGTTTTAGGTTTAAGTAGTGTTTTGATTTTATTAATTACATTAGTCACATTTATAGATACTTTATATAACTTATGTCCTCGCCTACTTTCAAAATCATCCCATTTTTTATTTACACTATCCTTATCATTTTCGAACATTATTTGTCCTGTATATGATCTATCCACCATACATTAATAAATATCTCTTACGTCGTTCCTGATGTTTGATTGAACAATCCATAACATTCAATAAATCTTCTGTTGAAATAGGTTTATATAGCACTTCTCTAATACCTAAAGACATACAGAAATCTATTGGATATTCTTCATTATATCCTGTCATTACTAAAGTCACTATTTCAGGTTTATTGGCTCTTAATCTTGTGGTTAAACTTATTCCATCCATTTCACCACCAAGATTAATATCTGTTAAAACTACACCAATATCTGGATTTAATCTACAAGCTTCTATAGCGTCAACTGCACTATGAGATGTATAAATTTTATAATCTTGTCTCTCTAAAATTTCTTTAAATAAGGTTCTATGTGTTTCTTCATCATCGACAATTAATATACTGCACAATTTAATTTTCCTCCTGATATTTTAATTCCTCTTAATATTTTTTAGCTAAATCTCGACCAATTCCTTGTATTTCATAAACTTTACCATTACAATCTAAAATACCTTGTACTTGCCATCGAAAGAATTTAATATTACCATTAAAATCAACTATTCTATATTCAATAGTACAATTATGAGGTTCTTCAGATATTAATTTTTCCATACATGATTTAACTAAATCAATATCATCTGGATAAATATTATCAATGAAATCTATATCATCACAACTATAAATATCATCCGTTCCACAAAAGACTAATGAATAACTTTTATTAGCAAAAAGAACTTTTCGATCTAAATCACATCTAGCTATACAATCAGTTTGAGATTCTATTATAGCCTTTAATAATTGATTTTGATGGTCAATTTCTTTTTGTAATTTAGACTGTATAGTTACATCTCTACCAACAGATTGTATTTCTATTACTTTATCATTTTCTAAAATACCCACACCATAAACATGAAAAACTGAATAATCATTTTCATCTTTACTATGAACTGTCAAAATACGAAACTCAGTTTCTGCTTTATATGGATATTCTTGAATATCATTATAATACTTTTTATGTTTCTTAACATCATCTGGGTGTATTTTATTTACTGGTTTTAATTGCCCTTGATATTTAGTACTACCAAAAAACAAATTACAATAAATGGAATTAGCATACGAAATCTCTTTATCTAAATTATAACGAACAACATAATCTGTTTGTAATTCTAAAACACTATCAAGAAGATCTCTTTGATTTTCTAATTTTTTTTCATACTCTCGTTCTTTAGATATATTTATAGATGTTCCTTGAAGTCCTACAAATTTATCATCTTCAAAAATTGGTGTGCATGTTAGTCTAACTGGAATTTTACTTTTATTCTTATGAACATAATTAAGATTAAATCGAATAATCTGTTTTTTTTGATCTGTAACTGATTTTTTATTAAACTCATTAAAAATAGTCCTTATTGTTTTAACTGATTGTTTATCATATCTTTTATCTAATTGTAATTCCAAAAATTCTTTTGGTGTATAACCAGATAAATCTTCGATAGAAGGTGATATATAAACTGTTTTTAAATCTGAATCAGTTTTCCAAATAACATCTACTGAGTTATTAGCTAATAATCTATATTTTTCTTCAGATTCTACTAATTTCTGTTGTGTTTTTTTAATTTCAGACATATCATACAAAGCTGTTATTCTTATATTATCAATAACTTTAGCTTGTATTTGGCAAGGAAAACTGTCACCATTTGTACGCAATGCTACAGACTGATACAGTATTTCACAATCAGATTTAATGTTTCTATTAGTTAAATCTCGATAATCTGGATGTATAAAATCTACACCTTTTTTTCCAATAGCATCTTTACGAGAAATACGAAACATTCTTTCAGCAGCTTTATTTAAATCGATACATATTCCATCTTTTGAAATAAATATAGCTTCAAATGTAGCATCTGATAATTGTCTGTATCTTGATTCACTTTCTTTTATCTTCTTTTCTGCTTCTATTCGTTCAGTGATATCTTCATGATTTCCAATTACATATAAAGGGTCACCATTTGTTGATTGTTTTATAGCTTTTCCTTTAGCACTAATCCAACGATAATCTCCAGATTTTGTTTTTAATCGAAATTTATTTTCATAAATAATACTCTTACTCTCAATATATTTCTCAACATTTTTTAAAGCAGTTTCTAAATCATCTGGATGGATGAGTTTTTTCCAATTATCTAAAGATGCTTCAAATTCATTAGGTTTATATCCAAGCATTTCATAATATCTATCACTAAATAATAATTCATCTTTTTCAAAATTCAGATACCATATGCCGTCTGTTGTTGCGTCTAAAGTAACAGCTAATTTTCGTTCTGATTCTCTCAAAAATCTTTCTTTATTTTCTAATTCTATTAAAGCTTCTTTTTCTATAGTTACATCAATTACCATTCCATTTGTATAATCTATATCTGGATCATCAGATTCAAATCCCGATGATGTGAAATGAACATAAATATATTTATCTTTAATAGGATGAAATATACGAACTATTTCATTAAATTGACGTGTTTTACTAAAATTATTATGTGCTTTTAAAACTCTATCTTGATCATCTGGATGCATATTTGCCATCCATTCATGAAAACTATTCTCAGGAGAAACACCTATAATATTAATAAGTGAAGGGCTAGCGAATACTAATTGTGTTTCTTTTTGTTTGGTGTTAACATCTATTTTAGTTATCAAACGATATATAGCAAAATTAGTAGCAGTTTCTACCAAAGACTTCATATGATTTCTACTGGTTTCTAATTCATAACTTTGATTTTCTAAATCTTTTGTCAATTCTGTAATGTGTTTATCCATCTCTACTAAATCATTACGACTACTCTTAAGACTTTCGATTTTTTCTTGTAAATTTGCTTGTTTACTTTTAAAACTAGAAACTGTTACCCCATTAACTTTTTCATTAAATAGTGGATCTAAGAAAAATCTATCAATTATTTTATCTAAGAATTTCATTTAGTAAGTACCCCCACAAGCCATTTACCAACAATTAAAATTGCTCCTCCTCCAACGGATATTGCCGCCGATAAATAAATAACCTTTTTTGATAGATCTCGAAGTCGTTTATTATGATCTTTTTCTAATCCATAATGTTCTATATATATATTTTCTACTGAAGATACTATTCCAACACATGCGTTAATAACACTTGATAAAGAAAACAAAATTCGACCAAGATCTGGATTTTCTGCCATTTCTTCTCGTCGTAATCTTGAAGTAGCATCTTTCAGTAGATTTTTGACTGTTTCAAGATTTGAACTCATTTTGTTTTACCTAAATTATATTATGTTTGCTTAAATAGTATAAAATCATAACCATATCCAAACCAAGAGATATTAAAAAAATAAAAATTAAAAACATATACATTTTCTTAGCTGAATCTCTTAACGTTCTCATACCATTAATAATCTGGTTATGATCATTCGTATTTTGTTTTTGATATGTTTCAATAACATCTACAGTTTGTTCGCTCCATTTTTTAAATTCACCATTCATAAGTTAACCTCTAAGTCTAATTATAAGTCTAAATTTAAGTTTAAGTCTAAATAATAATCTAAAATGTAGGGCAAGATCTAGACACAATTCTTAAATAATCTCCGGAGATTACTACAAATCCTCCGGAGACTAAAGACTTATTTAGAAGTCTTTATGATTTCTCTGGCTACAATTATTGCTTTAGAAGTATACTTTTTCATCAATTGACGTTTGAGTTGGAGATATTTCGTACGCGCAGTCTTATATCTTTTATATCCTGATGGGTTTTCTTTCTTAGCAATCATCAGTGATAATCGAGCAATAAGAGCAGTCAATTTACTTCGTTTTTTCATTGTAACCTTTGAATTTCTTTTAATAGACATGTTTACTCTCCTTTAGATTTAATATTTTTTTACTGGTTTCCAAACTGGTTTCTTATTTTGAAAATTGTTTGAACGTGATTTTGAAGATTTAAAATTAGAAGCTTTCTTTTGCATTCCATAAATATCATCCATTAATTTCAATTTACAAGCATTACGTTTACTTGGTTCATCATTATATATTAATCTTACTGATGTGTTGTAAGCGTCTAAAACATCATTAAAATTATCCATGAATGATTCACATGATCGGCTTATACTGGTTTTAACTATCACTTTCTGATACATCGAAAAATCTCTCTCTAATGGTAATTTTGAGAGATCTCCAGTATTTTGAAGACACTGAAAATACATAGTTGCTGCTAATTTAACAGTATCTTCTAGTGTTTCAAGATAACATTCACGTATACAATCAAGTTTATCTTCTTTATTAATACTCATAAGGAATCTGCCAATATCTCTTAGAGGACTTCCTTGTGGCATTTGATAAAGATAATCCGAAGGACCTGCCTTTTCTGGTTTATAATCACATTTTAAAAGACACTTGTTTGCATTATTGTGAATAATCGAATAAGCCATTCTTGTAGTATCACCAACTTTAGAAGCTTTTTTACCAATAACAGTAAAAATCTTTAAAACTCCTGTTACTGTTTTAATAGTTGCTCTAGATACTGTTCGTCGAGCACTTGGCCAAACCATTACTATAGCAAATGCTATCAATATAGGTATACCAAAAAGAGATTTAGCAACACTTCCAATTACTCCAGCAACTGCAGTAATGATTGTAAGTGTTATACTACCAATACCTTCATTAACAACTTCTAATTCAGATTTATCATTTTCACTAATATTATCATCAATATTAGCAAATTCTGACAAGTCTGTATAATTTTCAAAACTTAAATCAAAATAAGTTTTAAATATCCTCTGTTGGTCATAAACATTTGCATCTGTAATTGATTCATAAAGTGAAGGATGTTCTGACCGGAGAACTTTAATAGTGTTATAAAAATTCTCAGCCAGCTCATCCTCTGTTATAATATTTGAACCCTCATAAAGCCTATTATCAACAACATAAGCTTTTGATAGTTTTTTAATATATTCGAGTTGCACGCGATCCCTCCTTCAGCTTCGGGTTTAGCTATAATAAATTTGCATACTGTCTTTCTTCTAGTTCTGGTTCTATTGTTGGTTCTTGATATCCGGGATCTGGTTCTAATTCTTGTTGCATAATTTGTTGTGGTTCTTGTTGTAATTCTTGTGTATTTATTAATTGATTCATGTCGTCATCACTTATCACTTCTACATTATCAGCAACATCCGATTCGGAATCTACATACTCTAATGTTTGACATTTAAAGAGTCCACCAATTATTCTTTGTTTAGAAGCTACTTCAACAGCATAATCAAACCATTGATGGAATTCATCATTAGTTTCATAAAAGGCTTTCATATCTTTTCGATACATAGACTTCGATTCAAATATTATACTATCTGGTGCTTCCTCTTCAAACACTATTAATTTCACTTGTGGACCACTCTTTTTTATATTCAGTGGATATGTCAAATTCTTTTCTAATTTCTTATATATCTTATTTTCAGATGGGCACATCTCTGAAATAAATCTATACTCACTCCAGAACTTGTCAAATCCGTTAATCTTATCGAATATACAAGTAATAGTATATTGTGATGGAGCATACTTATTCTTTTCAGTAGTTACATTAATTTCCCAACCATCTATACCCATTCCGTCAGCGACAGTGATAGTCTTTTTCTTTGAAAAATATAACCACTGTCCTGTCAAGTGATTTAATGAATTGATAGATGTTGCCGCTCGATAATCATTAAAATTACCAACCGATTTCTCTGATGGTTTATACGGACCGTCTAATGCTATTTTCAAATTTGCTCTTACTTGATCAACTACTAAAAATGTAATTCTTTTAAAAGAAATCATTGGAGAAAATTTTTCTAGCTTAAATGTTAACTCACGAGCCTTAAATCCAATTTGGCTATTAACATCCTCAACAGAATCTGTTTTACTACTTCTGGTTGCAGATAAACTATCCCATATTACCATTATACAAAATTCTTTTTTCAGTTTTTCTTCAAACGCTTGTTTGATTGCTGCCAATTTCTCAAGTAGATCGAAAACACCTGCGATAGTCAAGATTACTGGTTGATACTGAAATGAACTATCTTTAAGTCCAAAACTATCAAGTCTACTAATAGTTGTAGAAATAGTATCTTCATCATTCTGAGTTATATTTCCAGCACCTTCAATATCTAAATAAACAACTACACCATTATCATGTTTTCCTAAAAATGCTTTACTAAATTGAAAGCAAAATGTGCTCTTTCCTGTTTCCGGCGTGCTCGATAACATAACTGGTTTCGATGATACTATTCCTCCACCTAACAAATAATCTAATGGTACTATACCTGTTGGTGTTACCAATGGCGGCGGTGCTACATACTGTCCAAAATCTCTTTTAATTATTTGTCCAAATGCATCACCTAAGGCATGACTTAATTCAGTAGATCCTTTATCATCATAAATACTATTAGTAGAATTTTCATTAGTTGTTTTCTTTTTTCTTGCCAATCTTATGTGCCTCCACTTTTAATAAAAATTACTTATATATACTTGTCAATATCATCTTTATTTTTTACTTTATTGCCTATTTCATCATCAATCTCTTCATCTTCAGCATCAGCGTCTACATTTTCTATTTCATCATCATCAATCTCTTCATCACCCATATATTCAAGATCATCATCACCCATACTATCAAGTTCATCTACAATTTTATCTAATTCATTATTAGAAATGTTTTTAATTTCATTTAGTTCTTCCATATCTAGTTTCCACCTTCGAATAATTGGTTTTCCTTCTAAAATTGTTAGTAATCGTTTATTATCTGTTGTTACATTTTTTTCTTGCGTCATATTAATTACCTTCAAGAATCAAATTCCGTTGTTTCTAGAGTTGTTAAATCACTAATTTCCTCTGGAGACTTATTAGATAATACATTATGTAAATTTCTAAAAAAATCAACTGATGTCTTATCTTGTTTATCATTCTTTAAAGCTGCTAAATTTATACCATATTTTTTATTAATTGTATCTGTTGTGTGTGAATAATATCTTTGTATTGCCATTTCATAAGTCTGATAGACTTCGTATAATTTAATTAATCTATCATAGTTATATGATAAAGATTTAAGTAAACCTACTCTCTCGCTAGATGTTTTTGCTGCGTTTGCTTTTTGTTCAATCGCACTATTAATTGTCTCGAGATTTGATATGTGATTTCTTAATTGATCCTCAATAAGGATCAAATGTTGAATCCTCTCTGTTGTTCTTATTTGTATTTCTGAGAATTCTCGATCGGCATTCTCAGTTAATGATTCATACTTTTGTAGTTCATGATCTTCCGTAATTATCCCCCTAATAAATTTAATTTGTTTTCTTTTCTTCTTTCATTCTATTTAATTTAGCAATAATCTCATCTTTATCTTCACCTTCAACAAGTTCTTTTTGTGCTGTTTTTAATGCATCATCAATTGTGATATCTTCATCAATTTCAATTAACATTATTATTAAACTCCTGTATATCAATACTAGTACTAGTACTAATGTTAGTATTAGTAAATGGTTGTTCTAAACAAAGTTTTACGAACTTTCGTAACTGATCTATGAAACTAATATGATTAATTTTAACTGTTGAAAAAGTAATAAGATTAATATATTCACCAGATAATACACTTTTGACAAAATTCTTAGCTATCTGATCTAGTATATCATGTACATAAGGATCAATAAAGAAATTCTTAAAAGGTATTGATAATTCTTCTTTAATAACAAAAATTACATCTTTTGGTTTAATAAGAAAATCATTATAAGGAATACTACGTGAACCTTGAATGTGAGCGCATCTTAATAATTTATATATCAATGGTAACTTCTTTAATTCATCAACCATCTCTGGATTCTTCAAAAATAAATCATCATCAAAGAAATTAATCATTTGATATTCGATATTCTTAATAGTACTGTCAGGGGTCTTTACATTTTGATAAATATTTTGAAATTCATTATTTGTAATAATGTTCTTAAAGATCTGAAAATTATAACTTAGTTGTGATAATACTGTATGCTTTTTCTGAATCTTTTTAACATGAATATCATACAACACATCTTTATAGATTGATATTCTACTTGATACTTTACTTTCACGAAAAATACTATCATCATTAAAGTTATATTCAATAAGTTCTTGGTTCTCTAAATTCCTGCGGCGACGGAAATAATACTGAAATACGGATCTGAAGCACACTCGATAGAAACTTTTTATATTCCCTAGATCTAATGGATTAAATTTTTTAATTCCGTTTCCTAGGAAGTCATAAAGCACATCAGTTTTGATTACATCCTGATCAAGGTACAATGAATTCACATGTACATTAATCAATCCATGAGATCTGTTTTTAAATTCTTGATAAGTCTGTCGGATAGTCTTTTGTAAAAATTTTTTAGCATTTGGTAAGAAGCGCACTAATAAGTATAATATGTTTGGAAAGTATATACTGCTACGGAATTTATTATATGTAAAATGTAATATTTCTTTATTATATTTCTCTAATGATCTAGCAGTTTGATATAATAAATACAATTCCCTTACTATTTGAGATCTTGTACATAATTTTAATTTAAATACATTATTAAATCCTATTACGTATTCTTTAACTTTTTTTATTTTTATTATCTGTGTTTTATTTTCTTTTATATCAGCGAGATCTCTTCCAAGATTGTCTAATAAGAGTTGATATGTCTCTAATGTATCAATATTTTCTCCAACATTAACAATAGGTATATCAGTATCAGGTATTGGACAAAGCAATGCCTCCTCCTTTTCAAAATATTTGGTATTGTGTTTATTAATATTATTTCTATATAAACACAGAAGGCATTGTGAATTACCGTCTGGCGAAAAGTATTAGATTGTCGAATTTAAAATTCTTACCTAAATTAAAATTAAATATTCTTGTTTCATAACTACCAGTAATAAACATATTTCGAAAGTATGGTGCAAGACATGTACGACCAACTTGACGGTACATCTTATTTGAATAAATGTCTATATTTGAATCTCCAATAATACAGATGTGTAACATTTGATTAATCTGATATACTGGTTTTTCAAAGAAATTTGTAACTATTTCATTATCGAAATAATGTTTTGAATTGAGAACCTCTTGATTCGACATAGGAAATTTAGTATCAATAGGACGCATTTGAATAATATAATACCGATCTCCAATTATCTCGACTACAAAATGCCATGGTAAAAACATACTTGGAAAAGTAGAATAAGTAGATCTAAATCGTTTAATAACTTCAATTGTATTAAACTTCGATGTGTCAATTCTAGGTTTAGGTCTAATCGGAAATATAAAATTATTCCAAGTATCTTGTATTACAACACCTTGTGGTCTTAATATTTTATTTAATTTATTTGGAGAATCTTTTGATGTCGATATCAGAGGTATTTCTTCAGGTAAATCTTTTGCTTCCAAAAGTTCTTGAATTTTTCCAAATTGAATTATCATAAGCGTCTCATTGATTTAGAATTTAATTATTATTTCTTACACCACATCTCCATTATCACTACTTAAAGTCTCACCATTTACACTATGATATTCCTTTTCATGTTTTTCTATAGTGTATTGTAAAGCATTACATCCATCACACTTTATTTCTTCACCAGCATGAAGTGTTAATATTTTCGCGGCTTTAACAGTTATATCTAGTTTATCAGTTGTAATACTTATATTTTCTTCAGCAGACATTTTTATATCTTTTTCACTACGTATATGCAATCCTTCATCATTAAGTTCAATCGTCACCCATTTCTCATCGTCTTTATAATAATGAATCCAAAGTTTATGACTATCTGTATTTATAGCAATTATATCTTTTTTCTTTGATCTTACGATTTGATAATAATCATCTCTAGAACTTCCAGGTTCTTCTGGTAAACTTTCTGGATAAAAATCACTAATCACTCTATCAATATAACCAGATGCATAATCTTCAGAAAAGAATTTTACTATCACTCGTGTATTAACTAATAATGGATAATAAGAACCACCAGGTTCAGATGTTCCTGAATTAGTTATTGTTTCATCATCAGTAACTTCAGTAGATTTAGTGTCTCTCCACTTGTGTGTGTGATTTGCACAAAGAATCCCATTTTGATCTGTATCATGTATTGTATACATTAACTCTGGTATATGAACGTAATATCTTCCACGATTTTTTAGATCATCTCCTGCAATGATTGTTCCAGGAAATTCTCTATTCGTAATTCCAAGCACTTGTTACTCCTATATCTATATTTGTTATTTCAAAGAATGTACTAATTATACTTCTATTAGTGTTTGTATTTAAATTTTCAGTTAAATACTCTTTTTTAAGTTCTTCTGTTGCGAATTTAACTTTCTTTGGATAGTTCTTAAGATAATACTTGAGTAATCTTTTCGCTGACGGTTTATTAATAGGTCTCCAGAAACTAGTCATAACTGTTTTAGTTCCCTTATCCGGATCTTTAACTATTGCAAATGTTGCTATATTGTGAAAACCATTCTTATCAACTATTGTTTTCCTTACATATTTAATAACGTTTGGAGGTTTTTTATAAGTCTCTATTATATAATTCTTTTTAACTTCTATCTTAGTAATCTTTTTTAGATCCATTATTGGGTGCCTTTATATTTGATTAAAACTATATGCAAGATCTGGTTTAATATTCTTTTTTTCCATCATCCTTCACTTTAAATATTTTAAAACTATCTTTTACGCCTATTTTTTCTTTAGGTGCAAGATCTTTTTTTATATCTTCAAATTCATCACCGTCAGATTCGCCAAAATATGCTTCAAAGAAATCATCCATTATTTAAATTTAACCTTCCTCATATAACCAACCATTATCTTTTCTACATCATCTTGAATTGAATTATTGATTGTTGGTACATTTGCAAACATCTCAAATGGATACTTAGTGATTGTAGTTAACGCAATAAACATATCTAATGATCCATAAATACAATAAAACGCATACTGTTTATACTTCTTGAGTAAGCTAATTGAAAACATATTTGGATCAATTGATATCACATGACAATCAATTAGAATCTTTGCAAAATCCTTAACTGATGTGTACTTTTCTATATCTTTAAATAGTGGTTTGAATTCATCAATTAAATCTTTTTCTTCTTTAAGTTTGAAGATATTTCGTAAGATCTTTATTGTAGCTGCGGATGTTTCTCGAATAAAATGACGATAGAATACATAGTAAGAGAGCATCTTAATATAAAACTTTTGTTTCGGAGTATCAATATTCTTAGTGTCAATGACTGACATAAATATCTGGTATAAATATTGTGCTAACATTTGTTGTAATTTTGCATCTTTCTTAATATTAGTTCTATTTGAGACTACTGCAAATCTAGTAAAACCAAAATAAGTAGCATAAATACAATCATCAATATTGTCAGATTGTCCTGTTTTAAGATCAATTCCAAATTCTTTGGTATCAAGATTAATATATTTTAAAGCTTCACTCTTAGTTATAATCTTTACAAAACTTAAACCTATATCTTTAGTAAGTTTATTTTGACCTATTGTAACTAAATTTCTATTAAAAACTTCACTAACATATTTCTTAACATTATTATTTGGTAGTTTATTTAAATATAAAAGAAAATCTTCATCAAATTTAGCATAGAATATTTTGTTCTCCTTATCATTAGTTTTCCTCTTATGAACAAGTACATTAGATATATCTCCACGAAGAATATCTTTCAAAGTTGAATTATATGATTTTATTGCCATTCAAGTTACCTCCATTTCAATTTTTATTCCACGTTCTAAGATTTACTAGAGACTTTTCGTATTACATCTATCGATGGTGTAATTATTAATGAATCTTTAATGTTGTCTGGCAAAAAATCATGAATAGATCTAATTTTGTTTACTGTCATAATAACTGGATAAAGATATTGATAGTTTTCTCCATACGTATCATAACAAAACATATAAGGTCTCATTTCCCACCGACTTTTATCAAATAAAACTGTCTTAAATTGATCGTCTTCTATTAAATATTCTTTATATCTGAAGAATTTATTTTCGAAAATATGTTTATTATATTCTTTTAATACATTTTTGACTAATACAGGTGATTGATTTAGAAACTCTGTTAAGCTTGATGATGACATTGTATTTACTCCTACTCTTAAGACACTTTTAATACTAACATTAGATCTTAAAGGATCAAATTTATTTTTTTTATATTCTCTATTTATATATAGAAATAATAATAGTAATCTTATTTTTAATAAAAGGAGAAATATAATATGTTATGTTGGTCAAAAAATAAACCAACTAATGTTGGACGTTATTGGTGTTGGTTAAATAATCAATCAATTATTGTAAGAATTTGGAAAAGTACAATAGATGGTAAATTAATCACAACTGGAGGTACTTCAATAAAAGATCATTATTACAAAGATGCTCTTTGGTGGTCTGAAGAAATCAAATCACCAGATAATCCTAAAACGTAAGGAGAAATATGTTATATTGGGTAAAAGAAAGACCAACCTCTGTTGGAAAGTATTGGTGTCATCAAAATCGACACTCAAGGATCGTAACAGTTTGGAAGTATTCTTCTGAACCTAATGGAGATCTTTTTACAAATGAAGATGGAGGATGTTTATTAAGCGATAGTGAATATGATGATGCTCTTTGGTGGCCTGAGAAAATCAAAGCCCCAAAAGCGCCTAAAACGTAAGGAGAAATATGATGTGGGTAAAAGAAAGACCAACCTCTGTTGGAAAGTATTGGTGTCATCAAAATCGACACTCAAGGATCGTAACAGTTTGGAAGTATTCTAATAATGGAAAACTTTTCACTTATGGAGATGGAGGATATTCATTAAGTGATCATATTTATGATGATGCTCTTTGGTGGTCTGAGGAAATCAAACCGCCTACGAATCCTGATCTTAGTAACATAAACCCTAAAGAAGGAGAAACAAGACATGCTAATGGACGACAAAGAATTTGAACAACCTCTAGAGGAAGTGATCAACAATTTTGTTTTACCTAATTGTGGTCTACAAGTTAATCCAGTTATCATTGATAAGTCTGGTGTTGCTATTCCATTAATCCTCTCAAAACCCGGTGCTGGAAAGACCAGTATCATGAACCAGAAATCTGTAGGTTATAATTGGGGAATGATTACAATTCAACCGGCATTAAAACCGATTGAAGAGTATGGTGGTATCCCTAAGTTTAAGTATTTCAAATTTGATGCAACTGATCCTGATAATAAAACTCTAGGTACTATTTGGTCTATTCCAGAAGTGATTGTTGATCTATACAAACTATCTAAAACAAAAGATTTAGTTTTGTTTTTCTGGGATGATATCCATTTGTGTGGTCCAGAACATCTAGCTCTTATGCAAGAGTGTTTTACCGAAAGAGCAATTCGTGGTTATAAACTCCCAAGTAATTGTGCTATCGTATTAGCAGGTAATCCTTCTAATAAAGCTGGATTTAGATCTCTATCGTCTGCTATTATTAACAGATGTGTTAGACTTCCTGTGTATGCAAAATTTGAAGATTGGAAGAATAACTTTGCTGTACCGAATGAAATGCATCATTCGATTATCAGTTTTCTTGGTCACCCAATGTATACAAAATTCTTCCATGAAGAAGAACAAGTAGACATGCCGTGGTCATCACCGCGTCAATGGGCAAGATTAAGTAACTTTGTGACATCTTATGAAGAAGGTACTGGTAAGATGATGCCTACAAACCAGTTATTGTTTTATGCAACTGGTCATGTCGGTAGTGAAGCAGCATCTCAATATATGAGACATTACGAAATCTATTCAAAATTTGATGTTGAGAATGCGTTTAATGATTCAGAAAATTTTGTGGTTCCTTCTGATGAACTAGAAAGATATATCTTTGTTTTTGCGGCTCTTGATTATATCACCAGTCGGAAAAAGAAAGACCAGAAAGAACTGGCTATTCAAGTTTCGAATATTGAAGAAAAGTTCTTAAACGTAGATGAATCTTTGGGATTACTTCTTTTGAAAGAGATCCTACTCGTTAAGAAAACGAAGGCTCTTAAAATTAAAGTTGATAGTCTTATGAATGATATCTTTAATGAACTAAATAAGAAATTTCCTGATCTTCTGAAGAAGATATTGGATGAAAGAAAAGAGATTGATGATGAATGATATTGTTGGTATTTGTATCATAATGTTCGTAATTATATTTGTAATTATATTATTTCGCAATGAAATAAGAGCTTGTATCTTAATGGATCAAATTTATAAATATATTTTTAGAAGGATATGAATGATGCAACTGACATATGAATCACTTGACTCTCTTGGACGTAAACTTCTATTAATCAAAAAGAAAAATATTAAATATAATCAAGATCAAGTTTTAAAGGTTTTAGAACTTCTTGAAGATGAAAAACTGCATGCACAAGAGATTGCAAAACAGACCGAGTTTAGTGCTCGCCAAATCAAAAAATTAAGATATATTAAAAGACATATGATAAAGGTTGAATTTGATGTTTTAATGACTACTAAATATTACATATCTTCTATTGAAAAATATATTAAACATCGTATTAAAAAAGAAAGGAAATATAATGACAATAAAAGAAGACTTCGAAAATAACGAATGGTTAAAAGATTATGCTGACACTAAGAATGATGTTATAAATGATATTGGATTTCTTACTAGTTATATTAAAGATCTCCAGTCTGATTATAAATTAACTGTCGGTTATGATTGGAGAAATGAAATTCGCGAAGCTATCAAAATCTTAAAAAATTGTATTAGAAGGTTAAAAAAATCTCATATAAACATAGCAACAATTAATAATTGGAGTGTTACTAGTGGTTCGAACTCACCATATACTGCTCCAGAGTTAATTGGTATACGTGTTTGTGGAAATGTTAAAAATCACACAATATTTAAAGATGGTCATAATATAAAAACATCAAAAGTAGAAAACGTATATTATCGAGAGATATATACTTTTTCTGGTAGTATATACCGACTTGGTAAAATCGATCCTGTATACCGAAAGTGGTTAAAAGAAAATCGACCTAATTGGAATTGGCGACAACCAATTACTTTAATGTAAAATCATATAAAGGATAAAATATTATGAATGTAAACAACAATGATATTGGTGAAGGAATTAAAAATATGGTTGATAGTATGAATGATGAAGAAAAGAAAGATACTCTTGAAAAATTAGGGCGTGCTCATCTATCAACTATTGGTAATAAATCTAAAATTGCTAGAAAGAAAAAGAATAAGACTCAAAAGAAATCTCGACGAAAGAATCGAAAATGAATAGAACAGAAGAATTCATCCGAAAAGCTCGATTAAAGTTATCGAGCGCAAAATACAGATTTCTCGGATTATGCTTGTACCCAATCAGAATCATGAATGTTATGAAAGATGAACCTGTTGAAGGTTGGGTCAATTATGAATCTAATGGTAAGAAATTCGAGAATCAAATATATATTAATGAAAAAGTAATCGATGAACATCCGTATTACAAAACAAGTAATATGATTGATATTATGTTTCATGAGCTTTTTCACATATTAAAAAGACATGATGTCCGACGCGGAGATAAAGAATTTGCTACTTGGAATGTCGCATGTGATCATGTAAATGATTTAAGTTTAAAGAGACTTAGATTATCAGAACCTATCAATAAATGGAATATCATCGAAAGACTGGAACACAAAACAAAAATTCAATCAGAAGAGGAAGTATATCGATGGTTGATGAAGAACAAGAAAGATGATGGTAGTCAAGGTGTTTCAGTTCAACAAGATTCAAATGGAAACATTAAAGTCGATGATGATTCATATGATACACATTTTGAAATTCAACCAGATTTAAGTCCAAAAGAAATTACATCTGAAGAGAAACAAGTAGTTGAAGATTATGTTTCCCAAATTAGAGCTGTTTATAATATTGAAAAAGAAAAAGGATCAATTTCAAGTAATTTAACTAGTATATTTGATGAGTTGCTTAAGGTAGATATTCCTTGGGAAAAGTTATTAGAAAAAGCAATTAAAGCTAAAACTACAGAGAAAGCTAATAGACGTAGTTGGAGAAAATTGAATAAATTTTACGTAAATTTAAATATTTCTTTACCAGGATTCATTCCTAGTAGAGAACAAGATGCTGTGAGTACACTTATAGTACATATTGACTCCAGCGGAAGTATTGATAGTAAAAATTTACGTAAAGCTGGTTATGTAATAACCAAATCCGCTCAACATTTTGATAAAGTGGTTTTAATAATAGCGGATGTAGATATTAAACAAGAAGTAACATTCAACAAATGGGACTACAGCAAGATTATGGATTATTTTAAGGAAGAAGGTATTACAGGTCAAGGTGGTACGTCCCATAGACACGTATTCAAATATTTTGATAAATACTATGAAGAACACGCAGACAATTTAAGTTTGTGTATTAGTATTACGGATATGTATAGTGATATTGAATCATATATTGAAAAGACAGAGTTTGTTAAAGCTATACCCTTAATATTAATTAACACTTCTAATAGTAAAAATATTAATATGAAGAATGTTACTACCATTATTTGTAATTAAAATTATGTCTAAAACGTAGCGCAAGATCTGAAGAGCTAGTTCCAACAGAAATCTCGAGACTGTTGGAACTAGTTATACTTAGAAAGGAAAAGAAAATGAAATATTATTTAGTATTAATCGCAATTCTATTTCTGTCCGGATGTGCAGACAACGTTTCATTCCAAGAAGCAGCTAAAATGACACCAGTTGGATTTTGGTATGGTCTCTGGCATGGTATGATTATGCCTATTTCTTGGGTTATATCATTATTCAATGACACAACAACAATCTATGCTATCTATAATAATGGTGGATGGTATGACTTCGGATTCGTTTTAGGTTGTGGAGTGTTAGTTGGATCATCTTCAATAATAGGATAAACATATCAAAATTCTCAAATATGAAAGGAATATAAATTTATGCAAGAAATAACAGTTGGTGAATGTAATCATAGACCTAATGGGAATAAACGAAATATAATTCCTATTAAAATGGAGTTATGTGCAGACTCTAGAAAAGAAGAATGTCCATATTATGTAAAAATTAAAATAGATACTGATGAATTTTCTTTCGAACAAGGCTTTTGTGCCTATAAATTTAGGAAAGATTTAAGTACCAATAAAATTTAATAAATGGCAAGATCTAGTATATATTGTACTAGATCTTGCCGAACATTTTTTTAATAATTTATAATTTAAACAGTTGATATTTTGCCTAGCGTTTTATCATAACCTGTTTTAGCCATCGTCTTTTTCATATGTTGTTGGCCTTTTTTTACTTGTACAGATATATTAGTATTTTCTGCACCTTGTTTAATACCTTTTACACTAGTTTTTAAAGCATTCGCAACAGATCTCGGGTTTCCAGTAATTTTTCTTTTTTTATCTCTATTTTTATTAGGCATAACCGCCAATGTTGGAAGACCTGGTAAATTATGATTCATTTCATTAAATGTATTTTTCTTTTTTTGCCAAGCGGCTAGAGGTTTCTTTTTTTGTGTAGTAGTTGTATTGTTTTCTTTACGATTTTTAATAATCCTATTTGCAAGATATGCACCGGTGGCAGCAGCTAATAATCCACCACCGATTTTAGTATTTGCTATATAATTTGTACCTGTACCAATAGTATTTGCTGCACCTTTAGCAACATTTTTACCTACATAACCAACACCTTTAAGACCACCAACTAAACCACTTGTAGCCCATCCTTCATTAATCATTATAGATCTCCTTAGATCATTAATTACTAGTATTAGTGTTATCGATAGTTAACAATAACACTAACACTAATATTGATACTGATAATAATATTGGAGACCAATTAATTTTACAGATAATCATTCATCGCGTTTTCTGGAGTAAGAACCTCAACAATTTGGGCTCTTTCAGCATTGGCGGCGGTGACTTCATGAAGAAACTGTTCGGTAGCTACTTCGGAAAACAGACGGATATTTTTAAACATATCCTGAACATCTTCTTCAATAAAAATAGTAGGATTATTGTAAACATACTCGGCTAGAGTATCTTTAAATTTGTCTACTGCTTCACCGGTCTCGGTAATCAGTTCTTGATTTGTTTCTACAAAAAGTTCCATCTCTTCTGATTCCATCAATTCTTTAAGATCTGACATAGTAATTTTCTCCTGTAGATTTTTGTGTTTATTGTTTTGTTTGAAAATTTTGATTATTAAATACTTAGATTAAGCTTTTGCTTTCTTAGCTGCAGCTTTCTTCTTCTTTGCTCGCAACTTCCTTGCCAACATTACTGCACCAACACCAGCGCCGAGTCCAGCAATTCCAGCACCACCCCATTTAGACATTGTCGCTAATTTTTGTGCTGCTAATGCATCCTTTTCTCTTTGTGAATGAGGTATACCACCTTCATAAC
>Ga0209249_1000992_pt1 | contig 30108 bp, 27 predicted proteins | sample SaaInlV_200m_DNA_4_FD_184653 | JGI IMG/M metagenome (GOLD analysis project Ga0209249, IMG submission 184653) | Marine microbial communities from expanding oxygen minimum zones in the Saanich Inlet - SI037_S3LV_200m_DNA (SPAdes) (version 2) | ecosystem: Environmental > Aquatic > Marine >...
AAGCGACATTACCACAACATGTAATAACACCAAGGTGTATAGTGGATTTAATTGCAGCTGCAAGCATATCACCACCGACAGTATCAATTACACCCGCCCAGCGGCCTTTCATGATTTGACGATCACTATTTTCAGTAACTTCTTTTCTGCTTATTGTTTTACTTGCACCTATTTCTTTCAAGAATTCTACCGCATCTGATTTTCCTGAAGCTGCAACCACATAATATCCAAGTTTGGAAAGAATAGCTACAGCCATACTTCCCACGCCCCCGGTTGCCCCTGTAACAAGTATCTCTCCATGCTCAGGTTTTACAACAGAGGATAATCTATATACAGACATACTTGCAGTAAAACCTGCAGTGCCAAACACCATGCTCTCTTTCAGAGTCAAACCGGAAGGTAGTTTAATAACCCAATCTGCAGGGATCCTGATATACTGCCCATAACCTCCAGGTGTGTCCATACCAAGATCATAACTGGTTACGACAACCTCATCTCCCGGTTTGAATTCATCTCTCGTGCTTGCCTCAACAATTCCTGCTGCATCAATTCCGGGTGTATGAGGGTAGTTCCTCGTAACCCCTTTATTCCCGATAGCTGAAAGAGCATCCTTATAATTCAATGAAGAATATTTCACCCGAACAACCACATCACCTGCCGGGAGGTCATTGACTGTCTTTTCTTTTACTTCCACGAAGAATTCATTTTCATTTAATTCTTCAACAACCAATGCTTTATAACTTTTATTCTCCATATCAACCCTGTTAAAAAGGTTATTCTTTATTCATCCAGTTTACATTCCGGATCCCATTCCGGGCATGCCTTTTTGATATCAGTCTGATATTGCTCCAGGCACTCACCGCATTCCATTTCAACATTTGGAACATCTCCATATCTTTCCATCATTTCCTCATGAGACAGGTTATTGACACCACTGCAGCCGCATTGAGGACATGCTGTTTTTATTCTATACTTTTTTGCCATGTTTACACCTCATTTTTAATGATTGAAATAATTATTTATAAATGCATTCTCAGTACATAAGCTATAATACACGATTATCCATTTTTTTAAAATACATTAAATAATATCGTCAGGGTAGAAGAAAATCAATAACGAGCACACCGGTAAAAATCCATAAAAAATTCATACACATTATACAGTTCTTTACAAATAGCGATCTTTATTTTATGCTCCGCTTTTTTGAGTATTATGGAAATATTTATAATAATTAGGATCCATATTAATTATGAAACCAATGAAAATAGCTGACAAAGTATATTATATCGGGCCGGATGAAAATGAATCCTCACACGCAAGCGCAGGAATCCTCATAAACTCTTCACCCAAAATTTATATTGATATATACATTGGAGAAGATGCGACAATAAAGCTTCTTGCAGAAGAAAAACCTGACATTGCATTTCTATCCCATCATCATATTGATCACACCAGATTCCTCCCGCTGATAAAAGAGTATTCAAATGCTGAATTGATAGTTCCTGAAGGAGAAGAGAATTATCTTACCGATTTTAATTTCTTCGAAAAAAAAACCGCAGGTCAATCATACAGCTCAACAGAAAAATGGAATTTATATTTTAAAAAAATGTCAAATTATAAACCTGTTCATAATTTTAAAACACAGGCCGACGGAGATACATTCAAATCAGGAAATGTAACTCTTGAATGTATTAAAGCAGCCGGTCATTCTCCTTCACACACCGTATTCAATTTTCCGTCAGAAAAAATACTTTTCGCAAGTGATATTGGTATCGGGGAATTCGGTCCCTGGTACGGATGGTTAGACTGCAATCTACATGAGTATATTGAATCAATACTTATGTTGAAATCACTGGACATTGATATGCTTATTACAAGCCATGATGGATTTTTCGTAAAAGATATCAAACATGAATGGGATAAATGCCTCAGACATTTTTTTAAAAGGGAACAATTTGTAAAAGAATCTCTTAACAAAGGCAAAACAAAGGATGAGATTATCGCTCACGGAATTTATTTTTTAAATAAATCAAAAGTCCCTGACCCTATGAACTATATAATCACACTCTGGGATTCGATCATGTTTGATCATCATAAAAATCAACTTGAAAATGAACCTCTTGAAAAACTTTTCCCGGAATTAAGCAGTCACCTTTTGTCAATGTAAGTATACCTGCACATGAATATATAAAAGAAATGATAGTGGATGATCCCTGATACCTGCAGTTATTTATTAGAAACTACCTCATAGAAACTATCTCAAAAAAGATTTGAGGTAGTTTCTAATCTTGACATGAGAATTTATAAATGCTTAATTTAGTTCCATTATACGCTGGAAGCCTTTATTGGGGCATTTTGAAATATAGACAAAAATTCATGGGATTATTACAATTAAAAGTATTCTGTTACGGGTTAACGTAAAACAATTAATTTGACAGTTCAACCATTTGGAAGAACAAAAACAAGGGAGACAAAGGCCATGAGTTATGAAACCATCTTATTTGAAACCAGGAAAAATATCGCTCTGATTACTCTTAATCGTCCTGAAGTACTCAACGGACTCAACGAACAGATGATTGTTGATATCCGTGATGCATTAAATGAGTCTGATGGAAATCCCGAAGTAAAAGCTGTAATTATTACAGGTTCAGGTAAGGCCTTCTGTTCAGGTGCAGACCTTTCCCAGGCAGGTGATCAGAGTTCCCCTGACACCGTTCAACTAAGCCCTGGTGATTATATTGCCAATTTTATGTACGAGCAGACAAACCCCTTGATTCTTGAAATCACGCGCCACAGAAAACCGATTATAGGAGCTGTAAACGGTACTGTTGCCGGAGGAGGTGTTGGACTTGCCCTTGCACCGGATATTGTAATCGCTTCCAGGTCTGCTTCATTTGTTCAGGTCTTCGGGCCTCAACTGGGAATTGTTCCTGATATGGGTACTACATGGTTCCTGCCCCGTCTTATCGGTCATGCACGGAGCATGGCACTGGCATTAACCGGAGATAAGTTGTCCGCGGAAAAGGCCTCTGAATGGGGTCTTATCTGGAAATGCGTTGACGATGATGAACTTATGGATGAATGTTTTAACCTTGCCGAAAAACTTGCCGGAGGCCCTCCTCTGGTTTATCCATACATGAAACGGGTTTTTTCACAATCCCAGAAAAACAGCCTTCAGGAACAGCTTGATCTTGAAACAGAAAGCCAGCGTGTATTATGCAGCACTGAAGACTTTATGGAGGGCGCTATTGCATTCATGGGGAAAAGAAAGCCTAACTTTAAAGGGAAATAGAAGATGAATATTAATAGGCTTATTCAAACCGTCAAAAAACACCCTGACTATAATGATGCAGGAATGATCCTTTGTCATAACGGTGTAGTCCGGAATGCATCCAGAGACGGAGGAAAAGTTTCAGGGCTAAGGGTAAAGGTTGACACTGAAAAACTAACATCAATAATTGATGAGCATAAAAAAAGAAGCGGTATCATCGAAATACTTATAGAGATAAATGAAGACAGGGACCTTTCAGTTGGTGATGATGTAATGTTCCTTGTGGTTGCAGGTGATATTCGGGAAAATGTTATTTCAACACTATCAGATGTGTTAAATGCAGTGAAAAAAACTGTTACAAGCAAAACAGAATTTTTTATTTAGTCTTGATGGCGTCGTCAAAATCTCCATCTACCACGTTATAGAGTTTGATCAGACGTTCGACATACTACATGTATGCCTTCACACCTGGTCAAACTCTATGCCTTGTACATGAAGATTTTTACTTAGCCATCGGTTATACTTTTTTAAGACGCCATCAATTATTACCGTCGGGACGTCTTAACGGGGATAAGCACAGTAAATGTTGTCCCTATACCAACCTCACTTTCCACGTCGATATAGCCTCCAAGGGAATCAACAAGACCTTTTACAATGGGAAGGCCAAGACCGGTACCGGTAATAAATCGCGTCTTGTCATTTTTTACCCTATAGAACCTGTCAAATATTTTATCCATATATTTTGGATCAATACCGAACCCGTTGTCTGATACTTTTACGCGGATATTAATGCCCACAAGAGAAACATTCACCTTTATTTCTCCACCCTCCTGGGTATAATTAATTGCATTTGTTATAAGGTTACCGAATATACTTTCAATAGACATGGGATCGGCTGTTATTTCAGGTATGGAATCTTCTATGGGTTCCAGAATTAATGTCTGATTTTTTGCTTTTGCTTTTGCCTCGAGAAAATCCAAAATTCCTTTTATGAATTCATCAAGACAAACAACCTTTATCTCTTTTGCGATATTTCCTGCCTCAATTCGTGAAAGGTCAAGGAGGTCACCTATTGTCGATATCATTCCCTTCGTTTTTTCCTTGGCTCTTGAAAGGATATGCTGGTCATTATCTGAAATATTATCCACCATATCCGCTAATACAAGTGCCAGTTGTTCGTGTATAGTAGAAAGGGGTGATCGAAGTTCATGGGAAACCTTTGCCACAAATTCTGATTTTACCTGGTCAAGAGCTTTTAAAGCTGAGACATCCATTAGATTTACTACAGCCCCTAGACACTCCCCTATTTCACCAAGAACAGGCCTTGACCTGACAAGCAGAAATTTCCCCCCGGTAAGATCCAATTCATAGGTCGGTATATCATCAAAATCAACATATCTTCCCCTGGAAATATCGGAAATCAATTTGCAAAGATCTTTATCTTCAATATAATTTTCGAGTTTTTTGCCTGGTTCAGTTCCGGGGTCAAGCCCCATATAGTCTATAAAAGAAGGGTTAATTAAAACAACAACTCCCTTATCATCGGTTACCATAACACCATTTGGTAAATATTCAATGATTGCATGAACACGGCTCTGCTCTGTATGAAGATCTGCAAGAGTTCTTCGCTGTTCTCTTTCTAATTTCTCAGCATCTTTGGTAAGATGAATCTTATCAATTGCCCGATTTACTACTATGCGCAATTGATCAGGTTCATAAGGTTTGGGTATGAAATCATAGGCGCCCTGCTTCATCGCTTCAATTGCTGTCTCAACAGTAGCATAACCGGTTATGACAATCACCAGTATACCTTTGTCCATAATCATAATACGCCGCAAGACCTCCATGCCGTCAATACCGGGCATCTTCATATCAAGGAGAACAATTGAAACATTTTCCTTTTCGATAATATCCAGTCCTTCAACACCACGACTGGCCTTGGACACACGGCATCCCATCCTGGAAAGAACTCTTTCCGCACCGTCTCGCAGACTTTTCTCGTCATCAATAACAAGAATATCTATAGGGGGGGTATTATTCTCCACGGCAACTTCCTTATTCTTCTTTTCTATTAAGGGGAAGTTCAATAACGAATGAAGTCCCTTCCCCGAGTTTACTATCTGCGGTGATACTACCACCATGATCTTCAATTATACCATATACCATACTTAGTCCAAGACCTGTACCTTCTCCCTCTTCTTTAGTGGTAAAAAAAGGGTCAAAAATCTGTCTCAATACAATATCAGTCATCCCTGGACCGGTATCACTTATTCTGATCCGAACTTTTTCATTTCGGGAATCAAACACTGTTTCAGTCTCAAGTTTCCCGTCACCATCCATTGCCTGAGCCGCATTCAAGATAATATTCATGAGCACATGATTTATTTGCTGTATGTCTACGGGCACTTTAGGAAGACCCTTATCAAAATTTTTTATTATATCAATATTCTGAAAAAGTGTCTGATTCTCAAGAAGAAAAAGTGTTCTTCCAATTGCTTCATTAATATCCTGAGCCTTAATATTATGACTCGTCTGTCGGGCAAACTCGAGTAACTCTTTAACAGTATCGCGGCATCTTTGGGCATCATGAAGAATGCGATTTAAATCATCTTTAACCAGATCATCAAGATCATAATCTTCAAGAATTAATTTTGTATAAAGAATTATTCCACCGAGTGGATTATTGAGTTGGTGGGCTACGCCTGCAGACAGTTTTCCGAGGGAAGACATTTTTTCCGCCTGAAGCAGTTGAACCTGAGTTTTTTCCAACTCGGACTTCATCTTTAATTCTTCCCTCATATCATGGAAAAAACCGATTGATGCAACCTCTTTACCTCCCTCATAAACTATAGATGCATTAAGGTTTATGGGAATTTTTTCACCATCTTTACGGATTATATCAATTTTACTTGATTTGAGCTTACCTTTCCCGCCATATTCATCACTTCTCAATTTCTGCATTATTTCTCTTGCGCCATCACCGGGATATAATTTTCGTATATCCATTGTTTCAAGGGCTTCATCAATGCTAGTCCCGCTTATTTCCGATGCGGCATCATTAAACATAATAATTTTACCTTTAATATCCGCAGCAATAACACCGTCCACACTACTCATGATAAGATTACGCTGAAATGCATTTGAGCGTGAAAATTTTTCCTCTGTTTCTTCCTGTAGTGGACGATCAAGTTCAATAACGGCTACAGCATCAATATCCTCTCCGGAGATAATAGGATAAAAATAACTGCATAAAGGCATCTTTGAATTTTCATTATCTACGAGCTTATCTCCAAAGGTCGGTTTTCTTGTTTTTATTACTTTAACAGCAGGACAATCATCACATTCTTTTATGCAGTCATAAATTACTTCATGACATAAACGGCCAATAAAATCGTTATTAAATTTCTCAATCGTTTGTTTATTTGCAGCCAATATCTTAAAATCAGGCGAAACAACAAAAAATATTTTATCGGATTGATCGATCGACTTTAATAAAAAATCTATTTCGTTTTCAGAACGCATACATTCCTGTCACTTTTTATAATTTGTTAACAACCCAAAATATCACTAGAACCAATCTCAAAAATGAATATCGGATCCGATAGCTGTATTTTTCAGATAGGTTATAATCATATATCCTTAAGCGCATTGAGAAACTCCGCTGGTTCAACATCGATTCTTGTCCACAATGAAAAGCATCTGCTGGCCTGATTTGCCAACGTGGGAAGACCATCCATAAACTTCAAATTGTTTGCTTCCGCTATGTCTTTCCAGAAATTCTTCCTCCTGCCGTAATTTAGATCAATAAAGTGTTCACAGTTACTTATCTGCATTTTGCTTGTCAGCTCTGCAAGTTCAGGGGATTCATCAGGACTTGAAACCGAAGTTGCGTTAATCACAATATCAGTGCTTATAGGACTTCGGGTTACCTCTTCCATTGATATGGCTTTACCACCAAAGCGACTAGCTATAGCCCCGGCTTTTTCCATATCACGCCCGGCTATTATTATAGATTCAGCACGAAGCCAGTTTAAAATAAAAGCAACTGCTTTTGCAGCTCCCCCGGTACCAAAAACAAGTGCGGACTTTCCGGGTACATCAAAACCAACATCTTCAAGGGTATCCATAAAACCAATGGCGTTTGTATTATATCCTTTAAGTTTTTCACCATCACAAACTATTGTATTTATTGCCCCAATAATGTTTGCACCTTCAGAAAGAATATCAAGATGGGGAGTTACAAGTTCTTTATATGGAACAGAAATGTTTGCACCGTCAATATTTAAAACCCTTAAGCTGTGCATGGCAGAACCGATCATGTCAGGGTAAACCTTGAAAGGCACGTATACTCCTTTAATCCCCATCCTTTTCAGTACATGGGTAAACATAACAGGAGATTTTGAACGAAATGCTCTCTCATCACTTATGATACAAAAAACTTTCATAAAATATAAAAATATCCCAATAAAATACAATTGTATATGAAGTATAAATTCTTTTTTACTTTCATATATATAAACTAGCAGGGCTGGTATATGGCTGCGACATCATTTGCTTATTTTATAGCATTATAATGACAGCCATAAACCGCCCTAAAATATTGTCCGATAGAAATTAAAATACATTCTTTAAACCGAAATTGCGAATATATATACATTACCTTTCAGCCAAAAATGAGTGATTTTGACTTTTGCTAAATATTACATAAGACCTGTTATTCGGTTTTTAGAGACCAAGAAGACCTTTAACACTTTCCGTGATATCTTCTGCAGAAGCAGGCTTTGCCATATAATCATCTGCTTCGGTACTCATACCGTCGTGATGAGAATATCTTGTGGACGAAACGTGATCTGCAACAGCCGTGAGAAGCACTATAGGTATATCACAGTACTTATCATCACCCTTAAGTTCTGCACACAGTTCATAACCGTCCATTTCAGGCATCATCACATCAAGAACTATTGCATCAGGAGGGTTTGCCTTTACTTTTTCAAGCCCTTCTGCACCGTCATAAGCTACTTCCACTTCAAAACCTTCTTTACGAAGATTTGTCTGAACGATTGAAGCAAAATCAGGCTCATCATCTACTACAAGTATTCTTTTTTTATCATTCATATATCCCTCCTTTGTTTGATACTTTGGTTATGATATATGCTTCCCAGCATTTATAAACTATTAAAGTAGTATCCTTAAACTTCAGGCCTTGGATAAAGCCCGGCAGCCTCAACAATTCCGGGAACCTTTTCTTCCCATTCAATTGCCATTATATGAAAGCCGCTGATACCTTCTACTTCTTTAAGGCGCTGAATTGATTCTATACAGATTTTAATGCCTTCTTCCGCCTGTTTCTCTTTTGGAGTATCTGAAAGTCTCTTTACTACTTCATCAGGCACATCCATACCAGGGACCCTGTTTTTCATATACCTGGCCATACCCGCTGATTTCATCGGGGTAAGTCCTGCAAGTATATATACCTTTTCATGGAGCCCGCGGTCACAGACTAGCTTCATCCATTCTTCAAATCTTTCCAGATTGTATATGCACTGAGTTTGAATAAACTCTGCACCTGCTGCAATCTTTTTTGCCAGCCTGGGCACACGTATTTCAAAAGGATCGGCAAAGGGATTTGCTGCTGCACCTACAAACATCTCAGGTGAGCGCTTAATATCATCACCTCCTAAAAATTTACCTTCATCACGCATATGCCGCACAGTCTGAATAAGTTGTATAGAATCAATGTCATATACATTCTGTCCGGGGGCACAATCTCCAAAACTCTGATGATCTCCTGAAAGGCAAAGAACATTATTTATATCAAATGAAGATGCCCCAAGAATATCACTCTGAATGGCTATCCTGTTACGATCTCTTGTTACCATTTGAAGAACAGGCTCAAGCCCCTTCAATTTCAGGTGTATACATGCCGCAAGACTGCATAGGCGGGTAACCGATGTCTGGTTATCGGTTATATTTATCGCATCAACATGATCCTTTATCAACTCAGCTTTTTCAATAATTTCCGCAGGATCACTGCCACGTGGAGGACCACATTCGGATGTTACAGCCAACTGCCCTGATGAAAGAATCTTTTCAAGTTTACTTGGTGTTTTCACATTCATACCTGTACGTCCTCCCTGATAACTTTTCGAGGCCCTCCGGCTCTCTCTGTGGACCAGTCTTTTATTTCATATACATTTTCATAATCATCCATACGGTCTAAATAATTAAGGCGGTCAATAATCAACTGCCATGCACATTCAATTTCCTTGTTTATCTCACATTTTCCTTTTGATGATCCTCCGCATGGCCCGTTTAATATGCGCTTAGCACATCGGGATACCGGACATATACCTCCAGTAGTGGAAAGAATGCACTGTCCACATGCCTGACACCTTTCAGTCCACACACCCCGCTCTTCGGTAGCTCCGAGAAAACATGTATTAACACCTGGATATACCGGCATGGAAAGATATTTTTCTGCGGTAAATTGAACCCCGACGCCGCATGCAAGGGAGACAATAGCATCATACTGATCGGATACGTCACGAATCTCTTCCAAGTATTCATGATCACACTGACGTTCTAAAGTTATTTCGTCAATTTTCTTTTCATTTCCCTTGTTAAGAAAATACATTCTTAAAGCAGAAGCAAGAATTCCCACCTCTTTCTTGCCACCTGCCTCACATACAGTCACACACTCATTGCAACCCAGTATAAGTATTTTGTCACAGCCTTTAATATCCTCTATTATTTCTTCTATCGGCTTTTTGTCTGCAACTATCATAACTTTATGACCTCTCTTTTTTCGAGTTTAATGAGACTAATATTTTATGCGGCTTTTTCCTTTTTATTGAGTTTGACCGGATTCGGCCCTAACTTCTGTATCCTTTCTTCCATCTCAACTGCAAATTCGGCAAAATGCGTTCCTTCTCCTGAAGAAAGGTTGTACATTTGAACTCGTTCTCCCCCAACACCAACCGTATCCAGAATTTTCTGGGCCTGCTCAATTCTCTTCCGCGCCCTGATATTCCCGTTATTGAACTGGCAACTACCTTCAAGACACCCTACAGCATATACACCGTCCGCGCCTTTCTCAAACGCCCTGAGTATATGCAGGACATCAACTTTCCCGGTACATGGAACACGAATTATTTTAATACTTGAAGGATATTGAAGTCGCATGGAACCTGCCAGGTCCGCAGCTGAATACCCTCAGAAATTGCAGCAGAAAGATATTATAATCGGTTCAAATACCTTATTCATATGACCCCCTCCAGCAAGGCCTCAACCTTGCTTAAAATCTGATCATCCTCATACCAGTTAAGCTCAATAGCTTTTGCCGGACATTCGGATGCACATACTCCGCATCCACGGCATAAAGCCACATCAATTTCACTAACACCTTCTTCATTAATATTTGGTACTCCATAAGGACATGAACGAACACATATAAGACATGATGCACATTCGTCACCCTCAACACTCGCAGTGACAGCCGACAACGTCAAGTGAGGCTGGGACAGAAATGTAGTAGCCCTGGAAGCAGCTGCCATAGATTGAGATATTGCTTCGGTCAGAAGTTTTGGGCTATGTGCAGTTCCGCAAACAAAAATTCCTTCGGAAGCCATTTCCACAGGTTTGAGTTTTACATGTACCTCCATAAAATAGTCATCTTCATTTCTTGCTACTTTAAGGATAGAAGAGAGTTCATCGGTATCTTCCGGTCTCATTCCTGCACTAAGAACAAGAAGTTCAGCATCTACAGAAATATTGCAGCCTATAACATGATCCTTAAATGTCACAGTCACGCCGCTATCTCCTTGCTCCACAACCGGAGGCTCTTCTGGATCGTACCTGAAGAAAAAGACACCCTGTCGTCTTGCCTCGGTAAAGTAATCTTCCATCAGTCCATAAGCCCGAATATCACGATAAAGAACATAAATCTGTGCATCCGGATTCATTTTCTTCAGATGGAGTGCATTTTTTATAGCATTCTGGCAACAAATTCTGGAACAGTTGGGGCTTTCATCGTTTCGTGAACCGACGCACTGGATCATGACCACATGATTCAGCTCTTCTATACCCTCATTTTTTTCCATCATCAGTCCCATTTCTACCTGCGTGACAACAGCAGGGTTCTCTCCGTAGAGGAATTCTTCCGGCTTGTATTCTTTTGCTCCTGTAGCCAGAATTACAATTCCATGTTCTACCTTTCTTTCATACATTCCAGGGCCTACAAGAATCTCTGTATTAAAATTACCCTTAAATCCAGAAAAACCAACGATGAGAGACTCCATTAAAACCTGAATGTTCGAATGGGATGTTACTCGGTCAATCAATTTTTTTAAATATGCCTGGATATCATCACCTTCAATGGTTTCAAAAAGTTTTCTAGCCATCCCGCCGAGTTCAGGTTCCTTCTCGACTAAAACCACTTCAAAACCCTGATCTGCAAGACTTAAAGAGGCATTCATACCTCCCACACCGCCTCCAACTATAAGCGCCCGCTGGGTAACCGGAATTCTTTTTTCTTCAAGCGGTTTCAGTTTGGCTGCTCTTGCAACTGCCATACTCACAAGCTCCTTGGCTTTTTTCGTTGCAGCATCCGGATCATCAGTATGAATCCATGAATTCTGATTTCTTATATTGGCCATTTCAAAAAGGTATTTGTTCAGGCCGCATGCTTCCAGTGTATCCATAAAAATCGGTTCATGGGTTTTAGGGCTGCATGAAGCGACAACCACCCTGTTAATGCGGTGTTCGGCAAAGATTTCCTTCATCTGGTCCTGAGAATCCTGGCTGCAAGAGAAAAGGTTCTCCCCTGTATAAACAACATTGGGGAGTGACTCCGAATATTTGCAGACTTCCGGCACATCAACAACACCTGCGATATTAATACCGCACCTGCATACAAAGACACCTATCCTCGGGTCTTCACCGGAAACATCAATTTCTTCAGGTATTTCTAAGGTTTTTACACATGTACCCCTTGCATCGGAAAGATTTATTCCCACAGCACATGCCGCAGCACTTGCTTCTGTAACCGATCCCGGAATGTCTTTTGGTCCCTGGAAAATCCCACAGGCATATACACCGTCCCTGGATGTTTCAACAGGAGTAAACGGTTCAGTACTTGCAAAATTATATTTATTAATATCTATTTCCAGTCGTTCAGCCATTGCAACAGTTGAATCAGAGACTTGAAGCCCAACAGAAAGAACAACCATGTTAAACTCTTCAACCTGGTTCTCTCCAGATTCATCTACATATGTGATTCGCAAATCACCTGTTTCTTTTAATTCAGTAATTGTATGTATCCTTGACTTTATAAAGCGAACTCCGGCATCATCTTTTGCACGGTTATAATACCTTTCATAGTCTTTGCCGAATGTTCGCATATCCATATTGAATATGACACAATCAAGATCATCATCTGAATGTTCCTTGGCAACCATGGCATCTTTGACAGCATACATACAGCAAACCGATGAACAATAACCATTTCCACACATATTGTTATCACGGGAACCTACACATTGAAGCCATGCAATTTTCTTAGGTTCAGTATTATCTGACGGCCTCACAAGATGACCAAGTGTCGGGCCCGATGCACTGAGTATGCGCTCAAACTCAAGACTGGTAAGCACATTGGGATTACTTTTATAATGGTAAAACTCATCAAGCCCCGAAGGATCAAAAGTATCAGCACCAGGACAAAGTATAACTGATCCCACTTTTATTTCTTCATTTTTTACTTCCTGGCAATGATCAATTGCTTCGGCAAGACAGACGTCTACACACTGCAGACATTCCGAGCAGTATCCGCAATTCAGGCAGCGTGATGCCTCTTTTTTGCCTGGTTCCTCCTCATATCCCAGTTCAACTTCATCAAAATTCCCACTACGCTTTTCTATATGAAGTTCGGGCATCCTGGCCCTTTCTATTTTCTCTTCATCTTCAGGTATGGGACGAAAAACAGGATCTTCATTTATAGATGATTCACGCCCTTCGGCCATGTCCTGCCCGTCGATATATCGGGTAATAGATTCTGCAGCCTCGCGCCCTGCAGCTATAGCACCTATTGCAACCCACGGGCCGGTCTGCAGGTCACCACCGGCAAAAACGCCTTTGCGGCCTGTGGAATAAGTAACCTGATCAGTTTCAGCAGTATTCCATTTTGTAAAATTCAGCCCTTCTACTTTATCTATAGATGAAAGATCAGGTCGCTGTCCTATTGCGGGTATTATCTGATCAACTTCAATGTCATATTCACTTCCAGGAACAGGAACCGGTCGCCTTCTACCTGAAGAGTCTGCCTCTCCAAGTTCCATTTTAATGCATCGGATTCCTGTTATTTTATCATTCTCGGTTAAAATTTCCTGGGGAGCGGACAGGTAGGATATTTTTACACCTTCTACCTCGGCAGCTACAATCTCTTCTTCCCATGCAGGCATTTCGGTACGGGTTCTACGATAAATTATTGTAACTTCTTCAGCACCAAGTCTCACAGCAGAGCGTGATACATCGATTGCTACATTGCCTCCGCCGATAATCACCACTTTCTTTCCTGTAGAAGCTGTTCCTTTAAGATTTACTTCTCTTAGAAAATCGACACCCTGTCGCACCCCTTCTGCTTTTTCCCCTGGTATACCAAGTGAAATACCTTTATGAGCTCCAAGTGCCAGGTAAACTGCTTTAAATCCATCATCAAGCAAGTTATCAACTGTTAAATCAGGTCCCAGGGGAGTATCGGTTTTTATTTCCACTCCAAGGTTTGTGATAAGCTCAATTTCACGGTCAAGTACTTCTCCGGGAAGCCTGTGGTCCGGGATTCCGACTCTGAGCATGCCTCCGGCTTCAGGAAGAGCCTCATATATAACCGATTTTATTCCTTTTTTTGCAAGATGAAAGGCTGCGGAAAGTCCGGCTGGCCCTGACCCGATAATAGCGACTTTTTCTTCTCTTTCGGGCAGGCATTTTATCTCAATATCACGGGGATCAAATTTATCTGCAGCAAGACGTTTCAAGTCACGAATGGCCAATGGCTGATCCACATCACATCGCCTGCATGCATCTTCGCATTCATGAGGACAGATACGACCCAGGACTCCGGGTAGAGGCAATTCTTCCATTATAATCTCAAGCGCTTCCTTATGCTTTCCCTCCTTGACCATCTGGACATATCCCTGAACGTTGAGTCCGGCAGGGCATGAAAGACGGCATGGGGCATCATCAGTTTTCCGGATTGCGTATGCTCCGGGAATTGCCTGTGCGTATTGTTTATAAGCAGCCTTATTAATTGACAGCCCCTTGTCGTATTCATTCGGCAGGTCAACAGGACAGACCTTTTCACATTCGCCGCAGCTGGTACATTTTGCAAGATCGATAAATCTCGGCTGCTGTTGAATCTTCGCGGTAAAATTACCCGGATCTCCATCAATTTTTATAAGTTCAGTATTTGTCAAAAGTTCTATGTTAAGGTGCCGGCCGACCTCGACCAGTTTTGGTGAGATAACTCACATGGTACAGTCATTAGTGGGAAATGTCTTGTCAAGCTGTGACATCAGCCCCCCAATAGCTGCCGACTTTTCCAAAAGATAGACATAATAACCGGAGTTAGCAAGATCAATGGCTGACTGCATTCCGACTATCCCTCCGCCCACAACCATTACTGAACCAATCAGATTTTTATCAATTAGGTCTTTATCAATCAGATCTTTATTAACGGGCATCTCTTCGCCCTGTATTCCGTTTTTGTTTTCCATTTTATTTTCACCTGCTCTTTACTGTTTTCAGGTTAAAACCAAATAAAAACTCATTATGAGAAATCCGGGGTCAGTTGCCCGTCAATCCCAGTATTTCAGGTAATTTTTGCTCCCACCCTATGGTGGAAATAAAAGCACCGCTTAATCCTTCTTTTTCTAAAGCACCTATCAGATCACGTGTAATTAAAATGCATTCGCGAACCTTATCCGGAGCTTTAGTGATTCTTTTGATAATATAGTCAGGGATATGGACATGCTTCATATTTCGGCCCATATAACGGGCCATTCCGACAGATTTTAAAAGTAGGACTGTGGGAATTATCTTTGTCTTTGTGTGATCCACGACTTTGAGAAACGGCTCGATCGATTCAATATCAAATAGAGGAGGTGTAATAAAAAATCGGGTTCCCGACTCGATTTTTTTATTCATTTCTTCAAGTTCAATTTCAAGTTCATCCCCTTTAAGGCCGGCGTTAACAGTGGAACCTACCTCAAAAACAGGCGTGCCTTGAAGATCAATACCGGCCATATCTCTCCCGGACTGAAGCATTTGAATTGCATCTAAAAGTTCAATAAGCTCAACCCCGTATACAGCTTTTGCCTGATGATGATCACCGAAACTCGGGTCTTCACCTGTTACAGCCATGATATTTTCAATGCCACATGCGCCTGCCGCAAGAATGTCTGCCTGAAGTGCCAGTCTATTCCTGTCCCTGCAGCAAACCTGCATAATGGTATCAAGACCTTTTGACTGTAATATCATTGAGGCTCCAAGGGAACTCATTCGCATAACAGCATTGCTCATTTCAGGTACAACAAAAGCATCAACAACACCTTTCACTTTTGCTGCATTGGTAGTCATTTCTGATACGTCAACACCTTTCGGAGGTTCAATTTCTGCAAGGATTGCAAATTCATTTGAATCCAGTTTTGATTTTAAACTCATATTTTCTCCTTTAAAAACAAGGTTTATTTACTATTGTCTCAAAGTAATTTATGTAGCCGTTCATAGTAAATACTGTTAACTATGTATATCCGTATCAGAAAGACTGTATTTTTTAATTGCGTCTTAAAAATCTCTATCTACTGTGTTATAGTTTTTCAGGTGTTTGACATACTACATGTATACCTTAAAGTCTGTTGAACCAGTATGCATTTTATATCCCCACCGTGGTGAGGCTACCTGACAACCGATTATGTTCATTATAGTTCAGGAATTTCATGTTACCATATGCCGCTGCAGCAGTTTTTCTATTTCTGAAATTTTTATGGCGCCCTTTGGAATAAAATCATCAGCCCCTGCCTGTTCTGCTGCCTCCCTGTATTCAGGCAGATCATAATCTGTTAAAATTATTATTTTTATTTCCGGATAATTTGATTTTATTTCCGCTGTCAACTCAATACCGCTCTCATCCGGCATACGGATATCCATAAAAATAAGTTCAGGACGCAGCAATTTCACCTTTTCATGGGCTTCTTTTGCATTTACCGCTTCATCAATTATCATAGAGGGAAAACGCTCACTGAGAGCCTTCTTAAAGGTTTCCCTGAATACAGCGATATCATCAACTATTAATGTCCTGTACACTCTGGTTTCCTGTATTTGTTCAATTAATTTGAATTATTAATCAATAAACCGGAAATGGCACAGTGTCGTATTCCTGCCATATTCATTGATTGGTGCTTCCTTAAAAAGTATAATCAATTGGTAAGTATAAATCTTCATAGTATTATAAATATTCATAATAAGAACTCAGTGTCGTAGCTATAATGATAATGAATTCTACAGACTTGTGTCATTAAATTAAATACTGTATAGAATGTATTTTATAAGCGTAGACACTGTATTTTTTGTTACATTATATCCTATTTGTATCATAATCTAATAAAGCGGAGATTTTCCGTGAAGAAACCTTACCGCATAGTAATTGCCGAAGATCACAGAATTCTTAGAGAAGGGCTGAAATCAATTTTATCTTCAAATGAAGATATTGAAGTTGTCGGCGAAGCTGATGACGGCCTTGAAGCTATAAAATGTACAGAAAAATTAAAACCGGATCTTGTACTTCTTGATATTTCAATGCCGAACATGAATGGACTGGACGCAATAATTGAGATTAAAAGCAGGTGTCCGGATACAAAGGTAATGGTATTAACTATGCATAAGGCTGATGAATACATTTTTCAGTCATTAAAGTCCGGAGCTAACGGATACCTTTTGAAAGACGCTACACGTGAAGAATTAATACTTGCCGTAAAGAACGTTCTCCAGGGAATGACTTATATATCGCCAGGCGTATCAGAAAAACTTGTCTCCGGATATCTGGAAGGCAGAAAGCCGTTAATTCCCGAACCAGCCTGGAACAGCCTTACCCATCGTGAGCGTCAGATTCTGAAGCTTATCGCGGAAGGAAACAAAAACAGGGAAATAGGTGATTATCTTTGCATCAGTGTAAAAACAGTTGAAAAACACCGTTCAAATCTCATGAAGAAACTGGATCTTCATAACGCTGCAGAATTAACTGCTTTTGCAGCAGAAAAGGGATTACTTGCCGATTAAACTGCAAACCTGTTTTTTTATATAAAAGCAGCAGCATTTGAAAAGTTCGTTTACAATCATTGATGGCGTCGTAAAAAGTCTCCATCTACTGCGTTATAGCTTTTGGCCAGACGTTCGACATACTACATGTATGCCTTCGCGCCTGGCCAAAAGCTATGTCTTGTATATGAAGATTTCTACTTAGCCATCGGTAATACTTTTTGCGAGTTCATCAAGTTTAGTATTAACCAAAATCAGCTTTGGAGTAAAAAATGGAATTTAAATTTAGTAAACAGGAAGAAAAATTCAGAACCGAGGTTGAAAATTTTCTAAAAGAAGAGTTGCCGACCGACTGGCCCGACAAATCAATGCATTGGCCTGGTGGGTACGGGTCTATAGAAATTGAAAATAAAGAGAATCAAAGAATTTTTCTGGAATATAGAAAAAAACTCGCGAAGAAAGGCTGGCTTACTATCTCATGGCCAAAGGGATATGGCGGTGAAGAACATTCCTATATGGAGCAGGCTATTTTTGATGAAGTAACCAGCTATTACAGGGCCACTGCTTCAGGTATTTCAACCGGAATTGCCGGTCCTACCATTCTCAGATTCGGGACTGAAGAAAATAAAAAAGACTGGATACCCGGAATAGCTAATGCGGAAATAGACTTGTGGCTTGGTTATAGTGAACCAAATGCAGGATCAGACCTTGCAAGCATTCAGACTACAGCACTTAAAGACGGAGATGACTATATTATTAACGGTCAGAAAATCTGGAGCACACTTGCACATGAATCAGACTATGCCTGGCTGATAGCCAGAACAGATCCTGATGGTCACAGGCATAAAAGCGTCAGCCTTTTTATCGTTGATAATAATACTCCCGGTGTTACTATACGCCCCCTTATAAATATTGTCGGAGTACATTCATTTAACGAAGTGTTTTTTGACAATGTTCGCGTTCCTAAAAAAAATATAATAGGTCAGGAAAATATGGGCTTTTACTATCTGATGACCGCCCTGGATTTTGAAAGGCTTATGGTTGGAATAGGTGGGTTCAGAAGAGTTTTTGAACAATTTGTTGAGTATGTAAAGCAAACGGAAAAAGACGGGGCGCCACTGGGAGAAAACAATAACGTACGCCAGAAACTGTCGGAAATTGCCGTCAAAATTGAAATAGCCTATATGTTTTTTTGGAGGACAGCGGAAATGCTTGATAAAGGGAATGTCCCGAGCGTCGAATCTTCCGCACTAAAACTGGTTACAACCGAGCTCAGTAGAAACCTTGCTGATGTCGCTATGGAAATTTTAGGCCCTTACAATCAGCTTATGCCAGGTTCCGAATGGGCTCCTTTTAGCGGAATGGCACCCAGAGGTTACCTTGATTCAATTTCAGCGACTATCGGTGCAGGCACTTCGGAAATCCAGCGAAATATTATAGCAACAAGAGGGCTGGGGCTTCCTGCAAGGTAATGTTGATGGCGGAGTAAAAAGTAATTTTTACAGATTATATTCCATGTTACAGGAGACAAAATAATGGATCTTGATTTTAATAAAGAACAGAAAATACTAAAATCTTCAGCCAGGGATTTTTTAAAAAAAGAATGTCCGACTTCACTTATCAGGGAAATGAAAAATGATAAAAAAGGATACTCGGAAACATTATGGAATAAAATGACTGACCTGGGATGGATGGGGGTAATAATTCCCGAAGAATACGGCGGAATCGGAGGTAGTTTCCTTGATCTTTCAATTCTTCTTGAAGCCATGGGCGAAGTTTGCTGCCCCGGACCTTTCTTCTCAACTATAGTATCAGGAGGTCTTGCAATACTGGATAATGGCTCGGAAGATCAAAAAAAGGCCCTGTTGCCTGATCTTGCAGAAGGCAGAATAATCCTGTCACTGGGCTTGACAGAACCGGGGAACTGGTATGGAACTGAAAACATTGCTGCCACAGCTATAAAAGACAAAGAAAACTATATAATTGAAGGTACAAAGTTATTTGTAGAAAATGCCCATATTGCCGATTATATACTTTGCGCTGCCAGAACCGGGGAAAACATGAAATCAAAAGAAGGCCTCACCCTGTTCCTTGTGGATAGTAAAACGCCTGGGATAAAATACAAATTGCTGGATACCCTTGCCTACGACAAACAATGTGAAGTCATCTTTGATAAGGTGAAAGTACCAGAAGAAAATATTATCGGAAAAGAAGGACAGGCCTGGGATATATTGGAAAGTCTTCAGGAAAAAGCAGCCGTGGCAAAATGTGCTGAAATGGTGGGATGTATTCAGACAGCATTCAATATGTCGGTAGCATATGCAAAGGAACGAACCCAGTTTGGAAAACCTATAGGCGCATTCCAGGCTGTTCAGCATCACTGTGCTAATATGGTAATTGATGTTGACGGTTCAAGGTTCATAACTTACAAGGCTGCCTGGAAAATATCAGAAGGACTTCCTGCCTCCATGGAAGCATCCATGGCTAAATCATGGGTAAGTAATGCCTCACGCAAAGTAACTTTTCTTGGACATCAGATTCATGGAGCTATTTCCTTTTGTGATGAACATGACATGCATCTTTTTTACAGAAAAGCAAAGGCCGCTGAAACAGCTTTTGGTGATGGAAACTATCACCTTGAAAAAGTAGCCGGGCAACTGGGATTATAATTACTATGAAAACCTTTTCAAACTTTCATAAAACCGGATATCTTCTTATCGTGACAGCTTGTCTTTTCCTGATGGCCTGCGGTAACCCTGTACCCCCTGAAAAGATCAAGTATGCGGGTGAATGGGTGGGGCCAGAGATGTAACTGCTTATCCTAAAGAAAGGCAGGGTTGAATATGCAAGAAGAAAAGGCATAGAAACAACTAAGGTTTCAGGACCGTTAAAGGGATTTGAAGGGGATAATTTCTCAGTCGGGATCGGCTTTATATCAACAACCTTTAAAGTCTCAAAACCTCCCTATAATGATAACGGATTATGGAAGATGGTGGTTGAAGGAGTTGAGCTTACAAGAAGATGAAAATAAAAATTTTTCCTCAAGGTATTTCAGCAAATGACAAGTATCTCCGTGCTTCACTTTCATTCCCATGATGAGAGTAAAGCCTGCTGATCTTCTGAAAATAGTGTGACCGATTATTCGGATCCTCCCTGGTTAATTCAAGATATAGTTCCAGAATTTTTGTTGAATAATCCCCTGTTTCAAAACTTGTATCAGCATATCGCTGCTTGACAAACGGATCAATTCTGCTTCCACAGCCCTGACAATTTCCGATTATCTCACCATATAAATCACGGGCTTTTTCATGCAAACCTAAAGTTTCATATGTTTTGGCAAGAGATCGGGCTATTAAATCATTCCACCCACGTGTCTCAATAAATTCGAGAAAAAAGGACACAGCCTCCTGGAGTCTTTGTGAAAGATAAAGTGTTTCACCATATAATATGTGGATCAACACCGAATCAGATAGCTCCTCCGGGCAGGTGAGGAGAAACTCAAGAGCTTCGTCAAACTCTTTATTCTCCCATAAAACATCACACTTCATCTGATAAGCTCTTAATGATTCCGGATGATATAGTAGGAATTCATCCAGTAATGAACATGCCTCGTTTAAGTCTCCTATATTCAGATAAGCTGTTGCAAGCTCTAACGGGATAAAACTATCAGCTGACGGATCATCTTCCATCGCCTGTGATAACTCTCCTACTGCGGTCTCAAAATCTCCCTGGTTTAAGGCTGCATATCCCCTTTGGAATGCTTCACCGTATCCATAATAAACATCCTGTTCTGCCTCGGGCAGTGAACTCAAAAGAGCTGTTAAGTATTCTTCATCTGCACCCTGATACAACTCCTCATCCTCTTCTTCTTCATGTATTTCAACATCAACAAACTCCTTACCATGAGATTCGGAATGATAATCAGAGATTTCTTCAAGCCCTTTTTCAATCTCGCCAATGAGCTTTTTATCTTTCGTTAATTCTATAGCAAGATTGAAAAAATCCTCTGCATCATTATAAAGACCTGATTCTATAAGATTCTCTGCATTATTTTTATGCTCAAGAGCAAGACTTTCAATGCTTTGAAGCAGTTTTTTCTCAAGCAGGTTTTTATGTTCAGGATTAACAGAAGACTTTTTCCCCAGTTTTCCCAATGCCTTTTCGTATTCCAGCTTAGCAAGACCATATTCTTCATTTTCAAAAAGAGAATCCGCCTTTTGTTCACACTCTTCAGGTGATTTACCTGAAAAAAAATCAAAAAAACCCATCATTCAATCCTCATTAATAAAGAATAAATATTGATGAACTTGAAAAAAGAATTAACGATGGCCAAGTAACCACGCTATAGCGAGATTTACGACGCCATCAATATTAACCCGGTAAACCCTGTCATATAGACGGACATGTGTCAAGGAAACGAACCTTATTAAAAAATATTTAATTGCTGGAGTTATTAAGCAATTTACAATAAAATTATGTGAATGCTGATGGCTTCATAAAAAGTATCACCGATGGCTAAGTAGAAATCTTCATATACAAGGCATAGTGGTTGGCCGGGCGCGAAGACATACATGTAGTATGTCAAGTGTCCGGCCAAAAGCTATAACACAGTAGATGGAGACTTTTTACAACGCCATCAATAAAAAGGAATAATTAAGTGTTTGACTTAAACAGGAAAATATTTTTATATCACAACTTGTAAAAATTATTAATTGGTACCAAATTAATAATAAATATTGTGTAAAGCAAAAATCAACAGTCTATAAAATTTCGACTCAATAGATATCGGTGATACAACATTCATCACGGAGGGAATATGGATAGTGAAAAAAACGGAAGTATTGTAAGTGCGATCATCTGGATGTTTCTGATTTCCCTCCTGCTATTCTGGTTACCGGCTGTTGGTCCATTCATTGCTGGGGTGGTTGGTGGAAAGAAGGCTGGTGGTGTTGGCTCTGCAATCATTGCTGTGTTCTTACCCGGTATTGTATTCGGCGTTCTTCTATTTGTATTTGCTTCAAGCTTAACTGGTATTCCAATTATAGGTGCTATAGCTGGTGCGGGGGGATTCATCCTGTCACTCGTTCATATTGGCCCACTCTTACTCGGAGCAATCATAGGAGGAATTCTTTTTTAGAAAGAATGCATTAGGAGATAACAAAAGCTACAACATCTTTTGATAGTCAAAAAACACAACCTGAAAATCCCCACACAGCAAAACGATATCATGCATATATCTGTATGCTATAAATACTGCCACAAAAGCTATTCTCAAAATTTTTCAAAATACAATATTATATGTGTGTATGATTCTTGATAATTAAATTCCAAAATTATCAAGATTTGTTCTAAAGCATGATAATTGGCACGTAATATGACATTTGGAAATTCATAACATCAAGAAAATATAACGAATTAGAGCTTGTGAGAAAACATTGATTGTTCTATATAACATCGTAAACTCTCAAAACGGTGTGCAATCGAGCCGTGTCGATAATAATATTTGTTGGCGCGAAGAAAAGAATTTTTCAGGGAGCAAGAACATGTATCATCAAATAGCAGGCATTAAGACTTTCAGTGTTTTGTTTCTTTTTGTCTACATGGCCTTCTGGTGGGGGTGTGGTGGTGATTCAGGAATTAACCAGGCACCAAAGACGGACTTTGACAATCCTGGGTTGGTTGAGATAATCGGATATCCGACAGCTATTTATCAAAATGTGCAGGAACCATTCATATCGCGGGATGGCCAATACCTGTTTTTCAGTTCAGGCCAGTCAGAATTCAATAAGGACCTGCTTTATGCAAAATGGGACATCACTCAGGACTCTTTTGTCTTTCAGGGGGAAATTCAGGGTGTTAATACCGCATCGAATCTGGAAGCCAACCCCACGATGGATGAGAATTATAATTTTTTCTATATCAATAATACTGCAGCACCCGCTTGGATCAGTACCGGTATATTTCAACCCGAGACAATGGACCTGTCCAGCAATACCAGCATATTGGGACTTCCAAGCATTGAACTGTCAGGAAGTACGGCTACGGTCAATATGGGGGTTGAGATCAGTTCCGATGGCAACACGCTGTATTTTTCCAGGGCTGTTTTTCTCAATGCAGGCCAGCCTAATCAGGTGATATCCGCTTCCGATATTCTTTTTGCCAAAAAGATAGGCGACGCTTTTGTCTATGATGAAACGACCGCTGTCATGATCATGCAGAATATCAATACGGATGAAGACCTGGAGTATGCAGCATGCATTTCCGAGGACGGTTTAGAAATTTTCTTTACCAGATTGACTTCTGACACCATCACTGATGAGACTCCTGATTCTCAAATCATGCGGGCTGTTCGCCCCAATACCTCAGAGGCGTTCAGTGTACCGCAACCCGTTGATGGAATTCCTAACCACAGCAAGTTTGTTGAAGCACCGACACTATACGGGAACACCCTTTATTATCATCAGTTTGATGATGGTGTGGCGAATCTTTACAAGGTGACTATGCAATGAAAATTATATACAAGGGCGCCAACAGCCGCATTCACGCCGACCGCCTAAACGCTACGCGTTCAGGCTCCCTCGCTTCGCTCGGCGGCGGGTGATGCGGAACGTTAAGTGCAGATATATTGCATATATCAACGATGCTTTAAAAATTACTTAATTACAGATATCCCCTTTCTTACAAATTTGCAAAAAAGGCAAACCCTTCGAAAAAGGTTCGCCATTATGATATTCTAAAACACAACCATAAAATTCCCAACACAACTAAACGATAGTATGCAGATAGCTGTAATCTATAAGTATTGTCTCTTTAAACGGCATGAATAATTTTAATATAGCGCCTGTCAGAAGTCTTGCCAAAGACAGTACCACAAATAATCCCTTGTATTGTACTCAAAAAAAGATACTGGTTGCATTTGATTTTGCCAACAGAGTAATATGTGGTCTTAAATACTCCGAGGAATCAAGAGGCCTTTTAAAAATCCTGGAGAAAACATCCTTTGGATGTGGTAGGCGCATGATCTATTATCGGGATACAGGAGAAACCGTTACTAATAATTATAAGCGTTTCAGCGATTCAACAGTTGGCCTGGATATCGAGTCAGGCCATGAAAAAGGCAGGGATACGCTGAAAAGTTTTTCACAGGTATGCTTTTCTCCTGCCCGGGATGGGATAGCGACTTTTATTATTTAGCTTTAAGCAGCATTTCCAGAGTTCAGGTGCAATAAACAAATTTTAATTGCGGGGAATTTTTTATGGGTGTTAAAAAAATGATGCTTCTACTGGCTGTTTTTTTATTCACAACAGTCATGTTTTCGGGAAGCGTGCCTGCAGCGGTTAAGCTAAACATCATTGCCGGTGAATGGCAACGCACAGACGGCAACTATCTTATCAAGGTCAGTGATGTTCAGGCAGATGGCCAGGCAAGAGTTCAATATTTCAATCCACGTCCAATACATGTTGCAGAGGCTGCAATCTCAACACAAAAAGGCTTAATCAAACTATTTGTCAGGTTTCAGGATAAAGGTTATGAAGGGTCAACCTATGACCTTTACTACTATGCAGAAAAAGATGCCCTGGTCGGTTTTTATCACCAGGCTGTTATGGACAGGACATATGAAGTGTTTTTTTTAAGAAAAACCCGATAAAACAAATCATGATTTTTACATAAATAAATTATAAATTGATTTATTTGGAGGCAAAATATGAGTGCGATAAAAATTGATGAAACAAAGTGTAAAAAAGACGGATTGTGTGTACAGGAGTGCCCGGGAGGCATTATAAAGCAGGAGGACAAAGAGAGTTGTCCTGAAATGATTCCCAATGGTGAACAGGTGTGTTTTCTTTGCGGGCACTGCGTTGCCATCTGCCCCCATGATGCTCTGCATCACGAGAATATCCCAATGGAAGCCAGTCCGCCAATTTTAAAAGAGTTGTCAATTACACGTGAACAGGCTGTCCAGTTTGTAAGGTCACGGCGATCTATACGGCGGTACAAAAAAAAACCGGTAGAAAAAGAGACGATTCAGCTCCTCATTGACAACGCACGCTATGCCCCCACAGGCGGTAACTCTCAACTGCTAAAATGGACGGTTCACACAGATGAAACTAAAATCAGGGCTATGGCGGATTTGACCATTGACTGGATGCGTAAAGCCGTAGCATCCGATTCAAATAACACTATGGCTTCTTATCTGCCCATGATCATTGACGCATATGATGCAGGTGTAAATTCTATCACCCATGATGCACCATGTATTGTTTTTGCTTCTGCACCGGGCACATACGATAATGGTATGGTGGATTTAAGCATAGCACTTTCCTATTTTGAACTTATTTCCGTCTCAGCAGGCCTGGGGACCTGCTGGCTTGGACTTATATCCCGGGCGTTGAAATATTCTGAACCGCTCAAAGAAGTGGTTGGACTGCCGGAATCCCATACGCATTTTTACTCGATGGTTTTAGGATATCCAAAAATTAAATATCATCGACTCCCTGAGAGAAAACCGGCAAATATTTTCTGGGGATAATACTATAGCCTGTAGTAAAAGGTGTTATACAGTATGAGATTATGTATCCACAACTATCAAAACCATTCACCTAACTGGCAGGGTGATGCCGTTTAGAAGTGTTGTTCTTTTCCGATGTTGATTCAATTTTTACAATAGTTTTCATCAACTTTTAATTTCAGATCGCATTATCATAATGCGATCTGAATATATAGGATACACTACAGACCTTATCCAAGAGTGAATAGAAATACCTCACAACCATTCTTCTGAATTTTTTTAAACCGATCGATTCAAAAAATTTAGTAAAAACCAAAAAATCAGGGATATTCAGAGCATGGCTCAATGCCTCTTTTAATAATGTTTTATCAATATCGGCCGAGTCCTCAATAAAGACTTTACCATTGCATTTTTCCATGATATTCATTTTTTATTCCTGATGAATCGGTAAAAAGAAACAACCAATGATTCAGTAACCACTCCATGCTGGACATATGCAAAAAACATTACGTGGACAGGCGTGAAGGTATATATGTATTAAGACAAAGGTCTGACCGAATACAATAGTACCCACTATAACAGAGTTTACGACACCGTCGTTTTTTAGTACTTGAAATTTATTTAAACAGAAGCCCTTGATATTTGTCCATTTCTTTTATTTTCAGAGTATATTAAGTTTTATTTAACATAATATAACAAGGAGAATTCGATAATGGCAAAGAACCAGCAGAAGCCCATGTTCTACGGCTGGGTAAACGTAACAATCTTATTTTTCATTTACATGTTTGCTTCGGGAATGGTTTTTTATCCTTATTCGGTGATTTTCCCGGCTATGATTGAAGACATGGGGTGGGCAAGAGGGCCTGCATCAGCAGCTTTTACACTTAATTTTCTTCTTACCGGTTTTTTGGGGCCTGTGCTTGCAATTGCAATAGGTAAATTCGGCACAAAAAAAATCTTAATTGTTGGATTAATATCCTGGTTGATAAGTCTTTTACTGCTGGGCACAATTACCAGCAGCATCGTAATGTGGATATTCTGCTGGGGTATTTTGGGTGGTATTGGTATGTCTTTTGGTAATATAATCCCGGTACAGACAACTGTAATGATGTGGTTTATCAAGAAAAGAGCAACTGCTATAGGAATCGTTATGACCGGAGCCGCATTAGGTGGCTTTATCGCTCAACCTCTATATACCTGGCTCATAACAAAATCCGGGTGGAGGGCTGGTTGGCTGGCGGCCGCTTTTTTTGTGGTTTTATCACTGATTATAATAACCTTTTTAAAATCTAAACCTGAAGATATCGGCCAATATCCGGACGGCATCGATCCTGATGCCGATAATTCAGCAGTAGAAGCTAAGTCTAAAACTTCAAATATTCACCGTACCAATGTAAACTGGACTTTGAAGGAGGTCTTTCGAACAAAGGCAGCATGGTTTTTGGTAGGATATATGATTGGATTTCTTATGGCGTTCTTTCTTATTACATCTCATGGAGTGCTTCATTTCACTGACCTTGGCTTATCCCGTATGCAGGCAGCATCAGTAATGAGTTTCGTTATACTGGGCGCTGGTTTGGCCCGCTTCCCCATGGGGGCTCTCGGAGACCGGGTCGAACCACGCTGGATCATATCAGGAGCCATGTTTCTCATGGCCGTTTCCATGATCGGCCTCTGGAAAGCCCCCAGCATGGGCATTCTTATGGCTGCAGCCCCATGCTTCGGCTTTTCATATGGGACCCTTCTCGTAATACAACCTGTGATTATCGGCAACTATTATGGGCCTGAATCCTTCCCAAAAATAAACGGAGCTATCAGCCCCTTTATGGTCGCCATAACAGCTACTGTTCCCATTGTTGCGGGAATTATTGCCGACAGGACAGGTAGTTATGACCTGGCTTTTATGATAATCTGTACTATAGTATTTCTTTCATTTTTATGTGCACTGATGTTGAAGCCGCCTGTACAAACTTTCGAGATTAGTGAACCAGCAGAAGATGCCGCCGTATAGATGGAGGTGCAGTTTACAAGCGGCACTGCATTAGTTTAGAATGTTGAAAAATAAGATATTCCGATACCATAAGGGCATCTTATTTTTGTTTTTTATTTTGAAAAAAGTTTGGATTGAAGTTACATCTGATTTTTCAATCACATTAAATTTTCACTGAATTATTCATTTATTATTCACACGAAATAACAAGGAGAAGTAATAATGGCAGAACACGAACAAAAGCCCATATTCTACGGATGGATTAATGTGACAATCTTATTTTTTATTTATATGTTTGCCACTGGAATGGTTTTTTATCCGTACTCGGTGATTTTCCCGGTTATGATTGAAGATATGGGCTGGGCAAGAGGGCCCGCATCAGCGGCTTTCACATTAAATTTTATTCTAACAGGTCTTTTAGGTCCTGTACTTGCTGTGGTTATTGCTAAATTCGGCACTAAAAAAACTATAATTGCCGGACTGATATGCTGGTTATTATGTCTTCTCATGCTGGGCACAATTACGAACACCCTTTTTATGTGGATATTCTGCTGGGGTATTTTAGGCGGTGTTGGTATGTCTTTTAGCGGCGCAATCCCAATGCAGGCAAATGTCATGACCTGGTTTGTCAAGCGACGGGCAACTGCCATAGGGATCGTTATGACCGGAGCTGCTGCAGGCGGCTTTATCGCTCAGCCGGCATATACCTGGCTTATAACAAAATCAGGGTGGAGAGCCGGCTGGCTGGCAGCCGCTTTTTTTGTGGTTTTATCCCTGATTATCGCCGCCTTTTTAAAATCAAAACCGGAAGATATGGGACAATATCCCGACGGAATAGATCCTGATGCCGATAAAGTTACGACAGAAGAAAAACATAAAACATCAAATATTCACCGTACGGATGTAAACTGGCCTTTAAAAGAGGTATTTAAAACAATGGCGGCATGGTGCCTGGTGGGATATGTTCTGGGATTTATTATGGCTTTTTTTCTTATCACATCCCATGGCGTACTTCATTTCACTGATCTTGGTTTAACCCGTATGCAAGCAGCATCAGTAATGGGTGCCGTCATTTTGGGTGCTGGTGTGGCCCGTTTCCCAATGGGCGCTCTTGGAGACCGTATCGAACCCCGGTGGATCATTTCAGGTGCCATGTTTCTCATGACGATTTCCCTTATCGGCCTCTGGAAAGCCCCCGGCATTGAAATCCTGATGATCGCAAGCCCTTGTTTCGGATTCTCATATGGTACGCTTATCGTCATGCAGCCGGCGCTTATCGGCAACTATTATGGGTCTGAATCGTTTCCGAAAATAAACGGCGCTATGAGCCCCTTTATCGTGGGTATTACTGCTGTTGTCCCAATTGCTGCCGGAATTATAGCTGACAGGACAGGCAGCTATGACCTGGCTTTTATGATAATATGCACTATCGTATTTCTTTCTTTCTTATGCTCACTGATGTTGAAGCCGCCTGTTCAGACTTTTGATATTGAAGAAACATCTGAAGAGACCGGAGTTTAGTTGGCATCATAAAGTCGCCTATAGATAGGCTTAAGTAATAAAGGGCCTTGAAAAAATAAAATGCTCATTCGACTTTCGTTCATTTTATTTTTCAAGGCCCTTATGCATTATAAAATAATAAAAGCACTTTTATTGTTTCCAGGAAACTCGTACCGCTGTCCCTGATCCTGGTTCAGAGCTTATTGAAAAGTTTCCGCCTGAAAGCTCTGCTCTTTCTTTCATGCTCGTTATTCCGAATCCCTTCTCAAACGCTTTGCCCGACATCATGTTTTTAATATCGAACCCCTGTCCGTTGTCACGAATAATTAACTCTATAGTATTTTGGGATTTTTCAAGACTGAGTTGAACAAGCTTTGCCTTACTGTGCTTTGCAATATTATTCATGGCTTCCTGCAGAATCCTGAAAATTGTGGTCTTTAATTCATCTGATACTTCACGTTCGCTGATATTAATATCTTTTTCAATGTTGATATCAGAATATACAGATCGATACTGCCGGCAAAACCATGAAA
>Ga0209249_1000996_pt1 | contig 30033 bp, 26 predicted proteins | sample SaaInlV_200m_DNA_4_FD_184653 | JGI IMG/M metagenome (GOLD analysis project Ga0209249, IMG submission 184653) | Marine microbial communities from expanding oxygen minimum zones in the Saanich Inlet - SI037_S3LV_200m_DNA (SPAdes) (version 2) | ecosystem: Environmental > Aquatic > Marine >...
TGACGATGATAATGTCGTAGAATTCCGCGTCCTTGGCATAGGACGTGGTGCTGAAATTGGTGCCGCCGTCGTCGTAGAACTCGACGATGTAATATATTCTCCTATCCATGATACATATGGTCATGTTATTGCTCTTATTGACGCGGAAGGCAATACCGCTGAAAGATATAAGTATACCGCCTATGGCGAAGAAAAGGTCTTCGATGCTAATGGTACAAAAATCGAAAGCTCTTCTCTTGCAAACCCATGGCGTTTCTGTAGTAAACGCATCGACGATGAACTTGGCCTTGTCTTCTTCGGCAAAAGGTATTACTGCCCCGAGACTGGACGCTGGACGACTCCCGACCCTCAAGGCTTCGGCGATGGTCCGAATCTTTATGCTTACGTCCATAACAATCCCCTTGCTTTCTTCGACTTGTATGGCTACGAGAGTGAATATGAGCGAAATCCAAATGACTGGGATATAAGAGGAAATGATTTTTCTTGTAATGATCTTATGAATTATGAATATACCTACTTAAGTGGAGATATGTTTTGGGACCTTTACGAGTTGTTGGGATGGGAGAAGCTGTTTAAACGTGGGTTGTCTTTTTTAGGAAACACACGATTTCAAGGAGGCTGTGACATTTTGGCAGGTGGTATAGAAATTGTTGCCGGCATTGGAGTAGGAGCAGTCTCTGCAGGAACAGTCGTAGGTGCTGTTGCTGGTGTTGGTATTGCAGCACATGGCCTCGATCGAGCATATACCGGCATGAAACAGATATATACCGGTAGTCAAACCGAGACAGGAACTTCTATGGCGTTGCAATCTTGTGGTGTCCCTGGTGATTGGGCCCATGCTACTGACGACGCTTTTAATATCGTGGGTACCCTAGGTGCTGGTGCCTTTATAAAAAGCCATATGGTAACGAATGCATATAAGTTGGAAAATTTTGCTTTTAAAAGCGCAATGAATTTAGCTGCTGAGGATTTCGGAATTTCTATGCAAAGAGCAAAACCGAATAGGTGTTTTTTAAAAGCTGATTCATTAGCAACAGAAGCTCATTCCGTATTTCAACGTGATCTTGTAACAGGAAAAATAACTAAGTATGCCACATTTAGACCACAGACAAATCCCAAAAATCTTAATCCATGGGAAATGACAAAAAGGTTTGATAGAATAGGAAAAGGTCATTTTAATAAAGCTATTAAAAAGGATGTATATAATCCACACGTTCATGATATAAAAACACTAGGTGGAGTAAGATATCCAGAACCTTGGGAAGTACCATAGTAATAATAAAAAAGGATTAATTAATGAAAAACAATATTTTATTTTGGATTCAAGAGTGGTATAAAAAACAGTGTGATAATGATTGGGAACATCAATACGGAGTTCTGATAGAAACCCTAGATAACCCGGGATGGACTGTTACCATTGATTTAATTGGAACTTTGTTGGAGAACAAAGAATTTCATTCAATAGACTGTGATTTTCAAGAAGATGATTGGTTTGCCTGCAAAGTTGATAAGTATAAATTTGAAGGGCGAGGAGGAGTCTTCAATCTTATTAATATTTTGCAAGCATTTAAAGATTGGGCGGAAAGTTAGAAAATGGGGTCAAAATTTGTAGATGTTATCTGGTTCGATATTACAAAAAAAAGGAAAGGAAGAGATAAAACTTTTTCAGTCTAAATAAAAGGGGCGTCTTCTTATGAGGGTCAGGGGGTCAGGCCTGGGGTCAGGGGGTCAGGCCTGCGTAACTGCATTCCCAGACTTTAAGTTTTAACACCGCCCATTCTTAATATCTTAATATTAATACAGTTACGGTTGTAGCATAATATTTCCTTGTTTATATATATTTCTTTTTTTAATGTACTTATAAACATAATTCTTTGGAGATATTATGGCACGCAAACGACGTATTCACATTCCTGGATTTTTTTATCATGTCATGCTACGAGGTAACGGAGGACAAAATATTTTCTTTTCTAACGAAGACCGTTACCGTTTTTATTTGTTGTTACAAGAAGGCGTCGAGCGTTTCGGTCACCGTATCCACGCTTTTTGCCTGATGACAAACCACGTTCACCTTCTTATTCAAGTTGGTGAAATACCTCTTTCAAAGATATTACAAAACCTCTCTTTCCGCTATACGCGATACCAAAATAAAAAACATGGGCGTGTCGGTCACTTGTTTCAGGGCCGATTCCGTTCACTTGTCGTCGACGAACGAGGGTACTTATTGATGTTGGTACGATATATTCATCGCAATCCCATACGTGCTGCTCTTGTAGATGATGCCATCGTATATCCTTGGAGCAGTCATCAGTGTTATATGGGAGTCAACAATATTTCGTGGTTGACAACGTCTGTTGTCCTCGCCCGTTTCCATCACGATGATGCTCTAGCCCAAGGAGGCTATGATGCTTTTATGAAGGATGAAGATATAAATACTACGCTAAAGGCATTCGATACAGGAACACATCAAGGGGCCATTTTGGGTGAGGATGATTTCGCCGAGCGCATCTTCAAGAAGAACAAGATGCACCTACCTTATAAAGTCGATGTTGAATGTCTTATTGAACATATGATTGACGAAACGTGTAAAAACCTAGATGTCAAAAAGGAGTCATTATATTTCACTGTAAGAAATAATGCTGCTGCACAAACGCGTGGGATGATAGCTTTGCTCGCGAGGCGTTTACCATATGTGTCGTTGGAACAATTAGCAGAACGTTTTGGGCGTAATTCAACAACATTGAGCCGAGCCGCTACCGATATTGAGAAAAAATGCAACAAAGAAGCCACTGTTAGAGTTCTTGTCCAGAAACTAGAAAAAAGAGTGCGCGATTTTCTTCTGGGTGAGTGGAAGTCTATAGTTTAAGTAATAAAATTATTAACTGATGTTATGCATGACCCATACCAAAAAACAATGTTCATAAGTATATTAAAAAAGGAATATATAAGAATGCGATAATACTGCGCGGTGATTATAACTACATTAATATCAGGATATTGAGAAAAACAAAATTAAGATTTAATGTTCATGAATGCAGTTACGCAGGCCTGACCCCGACACGCCTTCATTTTTAGTCGTTGCTGGTCATTGCTAGTCATTCTTTGTGTTTTTCATAACTTCAAGTTGTTAACCGACTCTAAATCATAACAATAAAAACAAAAAAGATCTTTTTATCAGTGACAATAAAAAACAAAACCTGTACAATAGTAGTAATAAATAATATAACATGTAATATTATAGTTTGTTATAAACACTTAAAAACAAGAGGTTTTTGTTATGACTGGTTTCCCTAATCCTACAGGACAGAGACAGAGTAGTGACGTTCCCGTTTATTTTCAAGCTGATGAGGCAGACGAAGCTCCTACTGCACCGCCGCCTTCTGTAGTTTATCAAGAACCGCCTTTAGCCCCACCGGCAGAGTCTGTACTTGCACCGCCGACAGACGAAACTTCAGAGGAAGGTTTGTTTGATAATAAGGCTTCTGATCTTGACACGCCTGACAAGGTTAAAAAATTTGTGGACGCGTTTTGTTTTTCTGCCCCGACATTATCTGAAGAGGGTATAAAGAAAGCGGTTAAAATTCTGGAAGACAGAGCTAAAGCTAAGCTTTCAGGCTGGAAACAGGTTAGTCCAAGAAGCAAAACGACCTATGCTAGCATTAATAAAGCTGCTCAAAAAGGCTTAAAACGTTTTGAATTTGATAAAATCTTAAGAGATGGAGATTCTTATATATTTGCTGCCGATAATGTTACAGACGATAAATCCGAAGATTTTAAATACGGGGTTGTAAGCGATCTTTTAGACGATGCAGCTAATAAATATAAGCTTCTTGTAGACATAGAAGAAGATGATGAAAAAAAACCCGTTAAGTTTTTGGCTAAAAGAGAATATGCTGAAATTATCGAAGATAATAAATTGAAACTTCTGTTTGAGAGTTTATCAAACGTTTATATAAAATCTGTTATAAATGAAATTGACCATGACACTACATATATCAGGGAAACAATGGACGAAACGATTATACCCACAAAAAGGCTTGCTATTTTAGCACTAGAAAAAACAAAAACATATACACACGACCCTAAAGACCACATAAAAATAGCTGAAAAGCGTCAAAAACTATCTGAAAAGGTCGATATACATGATAACACAGGTTCAATTTATCGTTTACAAAGAATATGATATGTAATGCTCTAATGTTAACTTGGCTTTTTGCTTTGTCTTTTCGTTGCTGGGCCTATTTCTTCTATAACTAAATCTATTCTGTCTCTTAGTGCGTCTGCTCTGTCTCTTAGTGTGTTTGTTCCTGTTTTATCAACATCAGATAACAGAGCTAGTTTTTGTTTTATTAAACCAAAGCCTCTTCTAAAGTCTCTCTCCGCCTGATTTGAAAGACTTTGTGCCGTTTTTAAATCTCTTTTTTTTTCTATTAGTCGTTTTTTTATTTCTTCGAAGTCTTTTTCACATTCTTTGTATACTGATTCTTCTGTCTTTCTTCGTTTAACCTCGGGATTATCTGTTTCTTCATCTAATTTTCTTTTTCGTTGTGACGTTGACGGTGTAGTAATAGTGACATTCGAACCCGTTTTTTGCGTAGCTGCTTCTGCTGTGTCTGCTACTGTAGGTGAAGCACCTTCTTCTTTAGCTGGCTCCGCCTTCTCCTTGATCTTTAATAATTTTTCAAACAGCCCTTCTATTTTTATTTTCGCGTCGTTCATTGCTTCAACTTTTTTTGCGAACTCTTCTTTTACGTCAACATGTTCTGTCGTCTTGCTTTCACTTAAATTGCTAGCGGTGAATGTATATTCTTCTTCTCCAAAAACAGTTCTTCCTATTTCTTTATGGCCTGACTCAATTTCTTTTACTGCCTCCATAATTGTATGAGCAGCAACTCGAACTTCTGTAATTAATTTTGCTATTCCTTCTTTGCCTTCAGCCGATGCTAACGCTTCAAATTCCGAAATTGTATGCTCTCCATTGCCTATATTGCAGGTAACTTCATATAGAGGAGTAGGTTCTGACGGTGTGCCAGGCTGTGCTGCGCCTGTTGGTGGTGTTGATTCTGATCCTGGTAATGATGTTGCCATTTTTAAGTCCTCTCTTTTATCTTTTATGTTAACTTTTTAATTCTCTACCTAATTTAATGATATAATAAATAGTTGAAGAAGTCAAGAAAATTCACAGAATATAATTGTGGGGTCAGGTTTTTTTTGTGGCTGAAAACAGCTCCACGACAGCATTTCTTCGCTAAGTCTTTGACCCTCAACTTTATAGAGGCTGGTCTTGAGAAGACTAAGCTGTAAAATATAATTGGCAAATGGCAAACTAAAAGTTTGGGCTCCGCATACAGTCCGGCAATCATGCGTTAAATTTCAAAGAAAGCGGGATTATGTTTGTCTTTTTGTCGTATTTTATCTATAAAGAGGTAGTGAAAAAAATAGTTATAGGACATCATAATGAGCAACAAAGATCTTCCTTTTTTTTCTAGAGATTCCAAAGATTCTGGGATACTTCAAGTTTTAGACAACGACAACCCTTTCGTCATCTTCTGCGACGGTGTATGTCGTTCTGATGGTGGGGATTATGAATCTTCGCTGAAAGGTTCCCATGCTGCTGCCATCGCTACTACTGCGATAAACCAGCATCTTATCTCTTATGGCGACTCCCCTCTCGACGAGAAAGCTCTTATTGCCGCCTTCGAAGCCGGCAATGAAGCGGTACGTCACACTTTCGGTGATGGCAAGGTCGCGGTTTCTGGTCTTATCATCGCCCTTGCTAAGACTTATGGTGTGTCGTCGGACTTCGACATATCTTCTAACGAAGAGATCATCATCGCTGGTCTTGGTGATTGCAGGCTTTATGATGTCAATGATGGCGTTGCTTCTCTTGCGTTCCTTGACACGCATGCCACGAATCTACGTCCGCGTTTATCTACTAAAGAACGACACGACGCTCTCCGCAACATCCTTGGTCTTGACGATAATATCAAGGTATACATACGTCGTATTCCTGCCTGTGATGTCGGGAATTTTGTCGCGGTATCTTATGGTCTTGGCGAGCATCTTTCTAAGGAAGACCTCGCCAACATCGGCGATGCCCATGGCGGCAAAGCCCTTGACAAGGCGAAGAAAAAGTCTCGTGGTCATAGTATGAACGCCCTTGTCATAGCGCCTCACATCCACCCTCTTTCTTTCGAAGAACGCCCCCATACTATAACAGAAGACGTTCCTGCGCCTCCCCGTCATTCTGTTATCGAAGAGAGCATCGTCATGCCAGACATAGATTTTGATATGGCCTTAGACATGGTCGATGACATAGAGCCTGACGAAGTTCCCCAGCAGCCACGGCGCATGCCGTCATCATCTCCTGTTGCCGCACGTCGTCCTTCATGGCGTGGCATGTTCCCTACCGTCGTCACTACTGTCGCCGTAAGTCTTGCTATTGTTGGTTGTGCTACGTGGTTTGTTATGAGCAGAGACACGGCGCCTTATGGCACGCCTCCTGCTCTTGCTATCGCCGACTATGAAGCCGAGTATCTTGCCGATGCCAGCGATGCTATCGTCATCGACGACCTCGACAATGACAATGCTCTTTTAGTTAAGAAGGTCGACTATCTCAGCAAGAAGTTCGAAAAGCAGAAGGCTCATATTGATAATTTAAAAGACGCCATAGGGCGTTCTCCTACGACGGGTTTGCGTAAGGTATTATTCGATACTACTAAGGATCTTCATAATAAGAAGGCTCTAATCGCACAGATGAACGCCGACCGTACATCGTTGGAGCAGGAGCTCTCCGATAATAAGGAGCAGATAAAGTTACTTAGCAATTCTATTGCTGATATTCAGGATGCTTCTAGCGATATTACCAGCGTCGAAGGTTCTGCCACTACTGGAGACGATATCGCCGCCCTTGAAGGCACTCTTGCCGAGAAATCACAGCGCATCGAAGTCCTCGGCGAAGATCTAAAGAATCTGAAGTCTCTTCTTTCCGACAGGGAGAACAAGCTTTTCATGCTCGCCGAGAAATATTCCAAGAAGAAAGACATCACCGACAAGCTTCTCATCATGGCAAAATCTAAAGGCTCTAATGTAGAACTTTTAGAACAGCACCAAAAAGAGAAAGGCTCTTTGACTTCTTCTTTAAACAAAGAGATCGCTCTGCGTAAGGAGCTACAGGAGTCCGTTAAAGACCTCGCCAGCAGCAATAACGAGAAAGAAGTCGCTCTTGTCAAGGCTCGCGGAGAGCTCGAGAAGATGTCTTCGGAGGCTTCTGAAGCTTCTGTCTCCTTCCAAGACCCTGCCCTTCAAGAGGCTTTAGACAAAGAGATAGCGTTGCGTCAGGAGCAGAAAAGCACTCTCGACGAAGCCAAGGGCACTCTTAAAAAGCTTGCGATGCGTTACAAAGACCTCTCCGACGACTTCTCCCGCTCCAAGAAAAAGCTCGACCAAGACGCTGAGATGAGAAATTCTCTGCAAAGTGCTTTAGACAAGGCGCAATCGCAGATAGAAGAGCTTAAGAACGGCGAAAACGCCATCGCCGACCTTGCTGCTAAAGACGAAGAATATCGACAAAGAATCGAAGAGCTCGAAGATTCTAAGGAGTCGCAACAGCGTACGATATCGAAAGAGATGTCGCTACGTTCCGCCCTAGAGCAGGAACTCGAAGACGAACGCTCCAAGAGGATGAAAGCCAATACTTCTATCCTAGAAGCTCAAGACCTTCATAGTGTTATGTCGGCAGCAAAAGCCACCCTAGAAAAAGAGCTTGCTATGACGAAAGCCCTCTTCGAAGAGAGACATGCTGACGTAAAAATATCTCTAGAAAAAGAGCTGTCGACGAGTAAAGCCCTTCTCGAAAAAGAAACATCCCTACATACCAACGAGAAAGCATCTTTCGAGCAGAAAGTCCTATCTCTTCTACAGGAGAACAAAGTCCTCAGCGATAAGATCATCGCTCTACAGACAATACAGCAAGAGTATTCTCTTCAGAAGAAAGCCCTCGACGCCAAAGCCCACGATCTTGCGGAGCTAGAGAAAGAGCTTACCATGCAGAAAACGTCTCTGAAAGGCATCGACAAAGCGCGCAAAGAGATGTACCTAGAACTCGACAAGATAAAGAAAGACTACGACACCCTAAAACAACAAACCCCCGCCCCTAAAGCTACTGCGCAGGCACCGGTGTCATACGTCGAAGAAGAGTACGATGTGTCATCGTGGGACAACAACATCGACAAAAGCGCGATAACGCGTATACACCTCGTCTCCGAAGGCGAGACTCTTACGAAGATATCATTGCAATACTACGGCACCATCCAAGAGTGGGAGGCGATATACGATGCCAACAAAGACATGGTCGTCGACAAAGACAATATAAAGGTGGGAACGCCGTTGATAATACCGTAGATCAGTTATCAATTATCAATGATCAATGATCAATGAAAAGGGATGTTTATGAAGTGTTGGTGTTTGGTGTGTTAGCAAGATCGAGCGCAAAATTCTACGCAAAAAGATGAGGATGAATTTGTGAAGTTTTTATTGAGAATTGGTATTATTATTGTTGGGATGGTGATGCTTGTAGGATGTTCTCATGGCGGGCGTGATGTCACGAATTATTCCGACGACACTATGCATCTAAAATATTATGACCCCACACCGATAGAATTGTAGACCCCTGCTTTAATAAATGAAAAAGAACACCTGTTTTATACTTTTTTTGTCGCTACTATTCACAGTATGTGGATGTTCTATGTTCAGGACTTCGTCACGTCCTAACTATCCCAAACCTTATAAGATCTCAGGGAAGTGGTACCAGCCTCTTCCTTATGCTCGTGGGTATCGTGAGCGCGGCTTGGCGTCATGGTATGGCAAGAAGTTCCATGGCAGGAAGACCGCCAATGGTGAGACTTATAATATGTATGGGATATCGGCGGCGCATAAGACCTTGCCGTTGGGGACATATGTCACCGTTAAGAACCTCGACAACGGAAAGACTTTGGTGGTACGCATCAACGATAGGGGTCCTTTCGTAAAAGGAAGAATTATCGACTTGTCTTACGGTGCTGCGAAGAAACTCGGCGTCGTTGGTCCTGGAACCGCGCGTGTTGACGTTCTTGCTCACAACGGATGACTTTCACAAACGGCCAATAATCAGGAGAATTCACAAAAGGCCTCCATTCTTCGCAAGTTTTGCGACTTGCTTTGATATACACATATTTTGGTGACGTTTTGCCTCTAGAGGCAGGTGCACCTTCTCTATTTGTGCAACTTCTAAATATTTTTCCTGTACTTTTTTTTTGGCTTTTAGATACTTTTACATCACGCCCTCGAATATTACCAACCACTTTATCTGATGACTTCCCATCTTTACCCTCTGGAGCTTTTCTTAAGGCAAATTCTACTATACATAATTTTGATGGTGATTTAGGTAATGATGATGATGATGATAACATACTATTTTTTTGCTATGATATAAAAAGAGTATTGTCTAAAACTGAGGTCTTTATGTCAAGGGCAGTATCGTCTATAAAGCTCATTTATGAGCTTGTCTCCGCTACGTTGAAAAGAGCGCGTATCTTCGATGCTATCATTTCGATATAGCGTATTATCGCTGAAAGAAACCTTTTACAGTTTCGACAAACCCTTTTTTTTTAGGGGTATTGTGCGGCTCGCGGAGTTTTTCGAAATCGTTTAGGATATTTTTCTGTTTGTCATTAAGGTTGACAGGCGTCTCGACAAGGACTTTTACAAGCATATCGCCTTTGCCCTGTCCGTGGACGTTTGGGAATCCTTCGTTTCTTATGCGTAGCACCTTTCCTGGCTGTGTACCTTCTGGTATCGTCAGGCGGTATTCTGCTCCTAGTATTGTAGGGACGTCTTTCTTACATCCTAAAGCCACTTCTGCGAAGCTTAGCGGCATAGATAGTATGACGTCATCACCTTGGCGTTCGAATAGTTTGTGTTCTTTAACGTGTATGAAGACATACAGGTCTCCGCTAGGTCCTCCGCCTTCGCCGACGTCGCCATATCCGCGCATCTTCAGGCGCATCCCGGTGTCGACACCGGAAGGGATAGTTATCTTAACATGACGCTTTTCTTTGACTTTGCCATTACCTCTGCAGCTTTTGCATACGTCGGTGATAGTCTTTCCACGTCCGCCGCACTGCGAGCATGTCGCCGACATGCTGAAAAACCCACGATGTTGTGTCTCTTGTCCGGAACCGCCACACCTCGAGCATGTTTTTATCGCCTGTGGTGATGCTGCTCCGCTTCCGTTGCATTCTCCGCATAGAACATGGTTATATATCGCCATCTCCTTCTCTACACCTTTTGCTGCCTCTTCGAAGGTGACAGCGACGTCGACTTTCTTGCTAGCCCCTTGCTGTGCATAGGCACCACCACGTCCTGCTTCTGCAGAGCCAAATAAAGAATCGAAGATAGACCCACCGCCGAAATCACCAAAAGCTCCCATAAAGGTACGAAGAGCATCTTCCATAGATCCGAAGTCTGCATGGCCACCCATTCCAGCGCCGGACAGGCCTTCTTTGCCATAACGATCGTAGAGTTCACGCTTATTGCTGTCACTCAAAGCCTCATAAGCCTCAGAAATTTCCTTGAAACGGCCAGCGGCTTTGTCGTCGCCAGAATTTTTGTCTGGGTGATATTTTAACGCCTTCTTACGGTACGCTTTCTTGATCTCCTCAGGAGAAGCGTCGCGAGAAATTCCTAGGGTTTCATAATAATCGCTCATAATGGATTCGCTTTTGTATTGTTCGTTTGATAGATACTATATAGGAAAAGTCGTTTCTCCGCAAGATTTTTCTAGCACTACGGCTGCTGCTTTGCTAGAAATGCGGCTACGCCACATAGTTCGGGGTTCGGAGTAGACATTTTCACTTTTCAATAAAAAAAGCGGATAACTGATAGTAAAATCTATCTGCTATCCGCTATAACTATACGCTGTCAAAGAGTTATCGTTTACGATATTTCTGAGCAGCTTTTGATTTAGCACGAGCTTTAACTGAAGGCTTATCGTAGTAGCGATGTGAGCGTACTGATTTCATTATACCTTCTTTATCAAGTTTCTTTTTGAGGATCCTTAGAGCTTTGTCTATGATCTCTCCTGGTCTAACTTTAACGCTTGTCATTGTTTTTTCACCTACCTTTTCGTCGTGGAGGGTTTTAATTTTGTTCTATGCTAACACAGTATCATTATAATGATCAATGCTTTTTATAGCGTATAGGGGTAGCGTATAGCGGATAGGAAAAGCGCTGATAACTGGTCACTGGTCACTGATTACTGTTGTTCTATTTCGGCCTGAGTTTTTCTTAGGTATAGGATATTTACGTTGTTGTCGGTGATGATATCGTTATCGTGATATTTTTGTGCTGCTATGGTGGCGAGTCTTTGTGGTGATGGTGGCATTTCTGTCACGGCGATATCTTTATTAAGGGTTTCTTGTATCTTTGTTTCTATAGCTGTTTTGTTTGGTGTGATGATAGTTTCGACGTCGTGTAGAGCTTCTGCTGCTTGACTCCATGGCAATACTGATGGTGTTGTTGTATATTTTATGTTGTTGCCGTCTTTTTCTCCTATTATAGCGTATATACCGCTAATTTTGGCGTCGATGACAGCGGCGAAGGCGCCGTTATTTTCTGGTATGAAGCCTTCTAGCGAGCATACTGTTATTATTGGGATGTTCCATGCGAAGGCGAGGTTTTTTGCTACTGTAACGCCGACGCGTATCCCTGTATACGACCCTGGTCCTATTGCTACTGTTATCGCAGTAATATCATTTCTTTGGAGTTTTGCCTTGTCGAGAGATTTTTTTATTGAGACGAGGATATTTTTCGAGTGGTTATATCCTTGTGGCAGGAATGTCGAAGAGATGATTTTGTTGTCGTCGGCGACGGCGACGATGCTTTGTTCTGTTGTGGTGTCTATTATTAGGTTCTTCATAAGTCTTTCGTTGTTATCCATAAAGTCTTAAGTTTCAGCTTTGCGGGTTTAAATGTCGAGGAAAATTTTATGTTTCGGTGCTTGATGGATTATATATAGTAGTGGTACACTGATGATCATACAATTTACTAGCAATGGGAGCATATTTTGAACAAAGACATTATTGATTCTTTAGACCTTGATAACAATGGTGGCGATGCAGACTCTTACGAGCCTTTATCGTTACACATCGACGAGAATAACATTGTCGACCTCGACAATATTTCTCATATCAAGGGTTTATATATTTTGCCTATAACGCGTCGTCCTTTTTTTCCTGGGATGGCGGCTCCTATCATCATCGAGCCGGGTCCTTTTTATGAGGTATTGAAGCTTGTAGCGAATTCCAAGAACAAACTTGTTGGTCTTGTCCTTACCAAGGAAGAAGACGCCGACCCTATCACTGTAGGGTTCAAGGGTCTTAATAAGGTCGGTGTTTTGGCGCACATTCTTCGTATCATCCCTATTGAGGGTGGTGGTGCGCAGATTATTTTGAGTATGGAGAAGCGTATTACCATCAAGGGTTCGAAGTCTGAGAAGCCACACCTTCGTGCTGCTGTAGACATCTATGACGACAAAAGCTCGAGGACTTCCAAGACGCTCAAGGCGTATTCCATGAGCATCATTGCTACTATTAAAGATCTTCTTAAGGTAAACCCCATCTTCCAGGAAGAGCTACAGATATTTTTGGGGCATTCCGACTTCACCGAGCCTGGAAAGCTTGCAGATTTTGCTGTAGCGCTTACTACAGCATCGCGCGAGGAGCTTCAGGATGTCCTTGAGACTTTCAGCATCCGCGAGCGTACGGAGAAGACGTTGATGTTGTTGAAGAAGGAGCTTGACATCAGCAAGCTACAGAATACTATCAACAAGAAGATCGAGCGCAATCTTTCAAAAAGCCAGCGCGAATTTTTCTTGACGGAGCAGCTCAAGACGATAAAGAAAGAGCTTGGCATGGAGAAAGACGAGAAGACTAGCGACATCGAGAAGTTCAAGAAGCGCCTCGAAAGCCGTGTTGTCTCTGAAAATGTGCAGAAGGTCATCGACGATGAGATTGAGAAGCTTTCGGCGTTAGAGCCACAGTCTGCCGAGTATGCAGTATCGCGAGGGTATCTCGACTGGCTTACTATCATGCCTTGGGGTGTCGTCAGCGAAGACGCCAACAGTTTCTCCGAGGCGGAAGATATCCTTGAGAAGGATCACTATGGTTTAGAGGATATCAAGAAAAGGATCTTAGAATTTATCGGCGTAGGGAAACTTTCTGGTGGTGTAAAGGGAAGTATTATCTGCTTCGTCGGCCCTCCTGGTGTTGGGAAGACTAGCGTTGGCATGAGCATAGCGCGCGCGCTAAACAGGGAGTTCTACAGGTTCTCTGTCGGTGGCGTACGTGATGAGGCGGAGATCAAAGGTCACCGTAGGACGTATATCGGTGCAATGCCTGGGAAGATATCACAGGCGCTGAAGATAACGGGGACGATGAATCCTGTAATCATGATCGATGAGATCGACAAGATGTCGGTATCATACCAGGGCGATCCTGCCGCTGCTATGATGGAAGTTTTGGATCCCGACCAGAACGTCGCCTTCGTCGACCACTACCTCGACGTCCCATGCGACCTTTCTGATGTGTTGTTCATCGTCACTGCCAACGTCTTAGACACCATCCCTGAGCCTTTACAGGACAGGATGGATATCATGAGGTTGTCGGGGTATATCCGTGAGGAGAAGATGGAAATTGCTAAGAGATATCTTGTCCCTAAGAACCGCAAAAAGATGGGCTTGAAGTCAAAAGACCTAGCCTTCTCACAACGAGGGATCCATGCTATCATCGAAGGTTATGCCCGAGAGCCTGGCGTCCGTACTTTAGAGAATCTCATCAAAAAGATCATGAGGAAGGTTGCCGTTAAGATCGTCAAGGCTTCCGAGGGAAAGACAGGCAAGAAGAAAAGGGCTACAAAGAAAAAGCCTCATAAGAAATATTCTTTGACGACAGCAAACATCGAAGAGTATCTCGACAAGCCTCTTTTCGACAGCGAAAAGTATTACAAGCGAACTCCTGTCGGCGTTGCTATGGGTCTTGCATGGACGTCTCACGGCGGTACTACGCTGTATATTGAGTCGATACGCGTCAAGAGCGAGAAACTTCTTCTGCAGCTTACTGGACAGGCAGGCGACGTCATGAAAGAAAGCTCTGAGATAGCGTGGAGTTTCATACATAGCGCCATTGGAAGATATGCTCCTGATGTTCCTTTCTTCGAAGGTGAACAGGTTCATATGCATATCCCTGAAGGTGCTGTCCCTAAAGACGGACCTTCTGCGGGTATCACGATGGCAACGTCGCTACTATCGCTTGTCACGGGAACGCCGATACTCCACAATCTTGCTATGACTGGAGAATTGACCCTTACTGGTAGGGTTCTCGCTATAGGAGGCCTTAAAGAGAAGATGATCGCAGCGAAGCGTTCTGGTGTAACTACTATAATATTACCAAAAGACAACCTACGAAATTATGACAAGATCCCCGACCATATCAAGGAAGGTCTTACTGCCCATATGGTAGAGTATTTCGACGAAGTCATCGACATCGCCTTCCCGAAGGGTTTCAAGAAGAAAAAAGGCGCGAAAAAACGATGACGAAGACACCATATTATAACGATATAGTGGCGCCTAAAGTCGTCGCTCCCGAAGAGCTCGCCGATACCGTCGCTGCGCTGCGCAGTGAGGGGAAAAGCATCGCTACCCTCAATGGTTCTTTTGACATGCTCCATGCTGGGCATATGCATATCATCTACGAAGCATCGAAATGCGCCGACGTCCTCGTTGTCGCTCTCAACAGCGACGCTTCGATACAGCGGTACAAAAGCGCAGAGCGTCCGATAATACCACTAGAATATCGCATGCAGATGCTTGCGGCTCTTTCTTTTGTGGGGTATATAACGTGGTTTGACGAGGTCAATCCTTGTGCTGTCCTCGAGGTCATCAAGCCTGACGTTCACGTCAATGGCATAGAATATGGCGGCGACTGCATAGAAGCTGCTGTAGTAAAGAAAAATGGTGGAACGATACACCTCGTTGATATCGTCGAAGGACTTTCGACGTCACAGATAGTGGAGAAGATACAAAAATCATGAGACTTATCGCCACCATCGACAATGCCGACGACGCCTATGAATTTTCTGGGTTCCTAATATCTCAGGGGCTAGAAAACTCCTGTGAGCCCGTGCCTTCCGAAGGAGGTCCTTCTTATGCTATATGGGTTCTTGACGAGAGCAAAGTAGAAGAAAGCATGCGTTGGTATCGTTCTTTTTCCGAGAACCCTAACGACCCCCGTTTCCGCGGACATAAAATCCACCGTGACGACAAAAAACAAAAAGAAAGCAGCAAAAAAGGCGGCGGCGCTGCAAAGCAGCCACGTTCTATTCCTTTCGGCAAGCTTACGTTGTCGATCATAGCGATATGTGTGATGCTTTTTGTTGTAGTAGAGCTTAGCGTTGTCTTTAAAAACGTTTCTTCCGAGAAGACCTACGTGACAAAGCTTGTGTCTCCTGTTATGAGGACTCTCCTCTACGACTTTCCCGACTATTATACGCCATCGCAGTGGAGTGGCTTCTACGAAGAGTTTATGTTGTGGTACCACGACAAGGAACATTATTCTTTTCCTGAAGTGATGCTTTTCAAGAAAATCTCCGACGGCGAGGTGTGGAGGCTTTTTACGCCATGCCTTCTCCATGGAGACCTCTTTCACATCCTTTTTAATATGCTATGGGTTTTTATCCTATGCAACCAGATAGAGCAACGTATCGGCATCGCCAAAGCCCTAGCCCTTATCATTACTACCGGCATCGTCTCCAACACGGTGCAGTACCTCGTCAGCGGGCCTTTCTTCATAGGTTTTTCCGGCGTGGTTTGTGGCATGGTGGCGTTTATATGGATGCGGCATCGTCAAGCCCCATGGGAAGGGTATCCCCTGCCGAGCTCTTCGATACACTTCATCGCGTTCTTCGTCTTTGCTCTTTTCGTTATAGGGACGATATCATTCTCAGCACAGATTTTTGGCTATTCACTCCCCTTCGCCCTAAACATTGCCAATACAGCACACATCTCCGGAGGCGTCGCTGGTGCGCTAATAGGGAAAACTAACCTTTTAAAAGCGAGATAATACTACGATGTCAGTACGCGATATTACAATACTAGGATGCTCGAGCCAACAACCAACACGCCACAGAAACCACGGCGCGTACCTTGTAAGGTGGAACAACGAAGGCCTTCTCTTCGATCCCGGCGAAGGATGCCAGCGGCAGTTCATCCATGCCAACGTCGCTCCCACCTGTGTAAAACGTATATTCATATCACACTTCCACGGAGACCACTGCCTAGGGCTAGGATCTATGCTTATGAGGCTGAACCTCGACAAAGTTACACATACAATACACTGCTACTACCCCGCCAGCGGACAGAAGTTCTTCAGGCGCCTACGTTACAGCACGATATACCACGAAACAATAACCGTAGTAGAACATCCCGTCAGTGAAGAAGGCATCGTCGAAGACGATGGCAACTTCAAAATCGAGGCGGCCTTCCTAGAACATGGCGGCATCGACAACATCGGATGGAGGATAACAGAACCCGACACCAGGAAGTTCGACAAAGCAAAACTCGACGAATATGGCATAGTAGGGCCTATGATAAAAGAGCTTACGAAAAAAGGGACGATAACAGCAGACAACAAGACGGTAACGCTCGACGATGTCAGCACTATACGCCATGGCGATGCTCTAAGCGTCGTCATCGACACGCGATACTGCCAGAAAGCCATCGACATCGCCCGCGGCGCAAAGACGCTCATCTGCGAAAGCACATACCTCGAAGAGCATAAAAAACTCGCCAATAAACACTACCACCTCACCGCCAAAGAAGCCGCCACTATAGCAAAAGAAGCCGACGTAAAAAACCTCATACTCACACACTTCTCAGCACGATATAACAACGCCAAAGACTTCATCGAAGAAGCCAGCGCCGTTTTCCCAAACGTCGACGTCGCCGAAGATTTCAAAGTCTTTCAGTTCACTAAGTAATGTTAAGGGACTCCGCGTCCCTTAACAATCCCGCGGCAAAGGGAAAAGTCCCTTTGCAAACCCGCGACAAGGCAAAAAACGCAGACGAAACGTCTACGCTTTTTGCCTTGCCTTCGCTGTCATTGCCATCGAAACGATGTCGATGAAACAGAAAAACCCTACTTATTAATATAGGTTCTGTATTATAATTTTTTGTCATTAACATATTAAAAATTGCTTATGCCAACGTGGTTAACTGACAACATAATATCTGATCTCAAAGAACATACTTATGTCAAGGAAAGACTGAAAACGCATTATCTTATGCGCGGAGAAAGCGGCAACGTAATATATTTACTGCCAAGAAAATATCATGAGCGGCCAGTGCCGATAATAGGAATGTATTCTGACGTATATATATACGATGCTTACAGACTTAGTGACAAAAAAGTTCACAAGGTTGCGATAAAAGTTTTTAAAAAGGAAAGCGAGTTCCGTTATGAAAAAGCTGTCACCGGCGACATAAGAAAACATCCGGACATGGGCCCGAATAGTCCAATTCTTCCTTGTGATCATTTTAAATTTGCTGATGAAACCCTCGACAGTCTTAAAAACAGACACGTCCTTGTCTTCGAAGCAGCTGATTACAACTTACATACTTTTAATCAAAAAAACATCTTTACTATTTTAGGTGTCAAAAAAATAGCATATGACATCTTCAGCCAGCTTGCCGGTCTTCACCGCATTAGGATCATCCATAATGACATTAAGCTAGAAAACATTTTAGTAAAATTAAAAGGCCCTGCGGAAAAAAGAACATTTCCTTCTGCACATATCGGCGATTTTGGGATATCAAGAAGTCCTGAAATTGAAGACACCGACGGTGTTATACCAAGAACGGTACAAACGGTCTATTACCGCGCTCCTGAAGTATGCCGCGGGGAAACGCCTACACCTGCTATCGACGTATGGAGTGTCGCCTGTATCATCTTCGACCTAGTAACAAAAAAAATACTTTTCGATAGCGGTTATAGAGTCATCAATACGGATTATACGATAAGTGATCAAAGCGGTCATCATCTTCAACATATTAAACGCGTTTTTAAATCTAGCTTTTTCAACCCCAGAACACAACCAACCGACGAAAAGATACGCGAATCACTAAAAGCGCTTTTGAATCCCAAAAGGTGGTGGCAATGGAGCATAAAGGAAGCTTTCCCCAAACAAGACTCTGACAATCTTATAGACCTGCTTGCTAGGTGCCTTGTTTTCGACCCTGAGAAGCGTCTCACCGCAAAAGACGCTCTTGGGCATGACTTTTTCGATGACGTACGGGATCAAGGCAGCTCTACAGCAATTAACTAACGTTGATATTATATGCAGTGACATGGTATACTTTTGCGCATGATACGATTATCAAAGATTATGGCGTCGCGAGGGATATGCTCCCGTCGTGAAGCCGACGAATATATTGCGAAGGGATGGGTCGTCGTCGATGGCACCGTCGTCGATGTCTTGGGCACCAAGGTCTCCGAAGACGCCGTCATCGTCCTTGACAGAAGGGCGTCACAGCGTCAGAAGGCCAAGGTCACCATCGCCGTCAACAAACCTATAGGCTATGTGTCCTCCCCTGCTGTCGACAAAGGCTACAAAGATGCCCGCGATCTTATAACTCCTGAAGACCAGTGGCGTCAGCGTGGTGATATTGATCTTAAGCCTGAGCATCTTAAAAAGCTCGCCGTTGCTGGCAGGCTCGACATAGACTCCAAAGGTCTGATGCTTTTCACACAAGATGGCACGGTTGCGAAGAAACTCATCGGCGACAATACGAAGCTTACAAAGGAGTACCTTGTCAGGGTCGAAGGCGACCTTTCTGATGAGGGCATGGAGTTATTACGCTATGGTCTCGAGCTCGACGGCTTAAAACTTAGGCCAGCAGAAGTCGAATGGATAAATGACGACCAGCTACGTTTTGTTTTGCGTCAGGGACGTAAAAGGCAGATACGCCGTATGTGCGAAGCTGTAGGGCTTGAAGTTACGGGCTTGAAGCGCGTAAGGGTCGGAAATATCATGCTAGGGAATCTCCCTGAAGGTATGTGGCGTTTTGTTGGAGAGGAAGAGATCGAGTAATATGGCTTCTCCTATTAGTTCTACAGATATTAACCTTTCTTCGCCTGTTCTCCATAGGCCTATTCCACTTGGCGAATATATCGATAGCTATTTTTCCAACGCCGACACCATCAAGAGTATAGCTTGGAAAATGCTGAAAATTCTCGACAAGCTGTATCAGCTTAAGAACAGACAAATAGAAAGTGTAGTGCTTTTTAACATGACTCGTGACACTTTCGAGATATCTGGGAATCCTGGACATTATAGTATCACTATCGCAAATCAAAAATATTATAAAGTATTCTCGACAATAGGAGAAAAAGAAAATTTATCGCGCGTCGCATATATTGTTCATTCTCTTAGGCACATCTGTGAAGGTCCTACACCCCCTGAACTCGACAACCTTATCGTAAAATTAAGTTCATCAAAATACAGCGTCAAAGATGCATTGAGGCATCCTTTTTTCACGGGACAAATCGTAGGCATAAAAAGGCCGCTGTCACTAACACCTTTAGAAGAAAAGCTGTCGAAGCTGACAAAGGAACACTTTGCTTTAGTATGCGCGAGTGGTGAGCTGACATGTTTCTTTCCCCGGACAATGGCAGCTTGTTGTAAAATATTAGGAGGAAGAGGATCTTCCACTGTATATAGCATCAATGCTTGGCGTCATGGAGCAAAAAAAACCCACGAAGTGGCGGTAAAAGCATTCAGTTATAGAAGTGGTTTCTTATACGAAAAAGCCGTCGCCGATGATGCTAGGGCTCAATGTCCCGGAGATAGTGATTCTCTGCCGTCGTTTCCTATAGACTCTTTTACATTTACTAGAAAGACGAAAGAAGACTTTCTTTTAAAGCATTTATCGGGCTTAGAGCAAGACCGTTATTTCCTTGTCTCTGATCTTGCTGCTTGCGATCTAAATACATTGTTAACAAACAATGATTTAGGCCTCCGCCATATTCATCTTATAGCAAAAGATCTATTTTCTCAGCTTGAAAAACTTTATGATGCCGGTATCATACACTACGACATAAAACCAGGAAATGTCTTGGTGTTCACAGAAAAAATAGCCGACGGAAAGAGTAGTCTTTTAGGCGTAGAGCTCTGCGACTTCGGCATATCATACAGCCCCCGCGTTCGACAAGAAGACTATTGTCTCCCGGACCCTCCCACAACAAGGCATTACCGTGCTTTTGATCTATGCGATGGGATACCGACACGCAATGTAACAGAAATCCACGACGGAAAAGAAACCTTCGTAAAAAGAAAGGTCCTCTCTCGTTCTGCCGACATGTGGAGCGTAGGAGCCACCCTTGCCGAGCTAGTTACCAAAAGTCCTATTTTTCCTGGTAGTAAAGACTCCCGACAGCTAAAAGAAATCAAAGAAGTTTTAGGTCTGCAAGATTTTTCTGACCCGAGTTCTGAAGCTGGAACGATAAAAGCGTCGTTAAGAAATCTATTCTCGAAAAAAGGCAACACAGAAATAAAAAAACTTATACGTGAGTGTAATACTGATGTTGAGAATCTTATAGATCTCATTACGAGATGCTTCGCCACAGACCCCGAAAGACGCATCACCGCAAAAGAAGCTCTTGAGCATCCTTTTATAAAAGGCCTCTGATAATAAGCTCTTTATTATATATATTTCTTGAAGGAATACCTCTTTTTATGCTATATTTCTTTAAAAATTAAAGGTTTAAAAACAATGTCTCCTAATATTCCCCCAGTGGTTTCTGCTTTCACCACAGGCGCTGCAGATCTTTCACAATTTACTCAACGTCAACCAGAAAGAAGAAATCCCTCCTCTCCTGAATCATCTGATGCGTCATCTTCTTGTTCTTCTGTAGTTCCTATCGAAGTCGCCAGGCAGCGCACTGCTGAAGAGATGTTGCAACTATTTACTGAGGGTGATAAAGCTGCTATCACTGTTACGCCATATGATGGTGGTCGTCCTCAAATAATTTCATTTTCAACTGCGTACTTTGACAAAGATTCAATCTATGCTATACAGCAGCTCTCTAAGAGTTCAGATAGGCCCAACGGCTATAGCCTTGAACAGATTCATTTTGGGCTATTTTATCATCTTAAAAAAAACCATGCTCAATATGGTACTCAATTTTTGTATAGCAGCGAATCTCCTCAGATAATTACAGATATGCTCAACGCTTTTTATGATATATCAAAACGCTTTCCTGCCTATAGTGCAGCAAATTACAGACCTTTAATTTCTAATATACAACAAAAAATGGAACTTTTGTGTGTTCATCATGTAGAAATAGCTAACAAAGAAATCGCTTTCGTCTTATCCGAAATCATTTGCGAGGGACTCAATCCTAGCGAAATGAGCCTTTATGATCTTGTTCATCGAATAAATAGGCATTATGATATGTCTAGAGAGCATCTAATAAGCTCTTTTATGACAGAAACAAGATGTCCTTATGAAATTATCTCAAAAGCGCTTCCAAGAATTGCCCCTCGTATAACAACCGATAGAATGTCCTATATATCAAGGCGTGTTTTTCAAGTAGCGAGGATGAAAAAGCATCTACAAGAAGTTGCTCACTATCATAATATCATATTAGAAACAGGAAGCCCACTTCTTGGACAAGGAGTTTACGGCACAGTTTTTCAGGCGCACCGTATAACGGACCCATCACCATTGGCAGTAAAAGTGTCTACCTTAGGAGACGAATACTTAAGAAGCACTCGTGACGAATTCAAAACTCTAGCCAGATTACAACAATTAAAAAAACGCTCTAAATTTTGGAAAGACCGTGATGTTTCAGTTCTTTTCCCTGAAGCTTTATTAGACGGTAAGGATCTTTTTACTACTACGCGCCCTCCCGCAGGCATAAAACTTCACTCTATTGCGCCAATGACGATATTTCCAAGAGGGCATAAGGATTTACACATATTAAGGACTACTATGTTTCCTTGTATACGACTGCCCCTTAACCTTATCAGAAGTTATTCTCCTCAATTATTGACAGCATTACACTTTCTTGTAGACTCGGGCACTGTCCATGCCGACATGAAACCTGAAAATATAATGACATTCTTTAATCCTACTAGTGCTGGAATAACTCCATCGATTGTCAAGATTATCGACCTTGGCTCTTCCTGCTTAACAAGAACGAAGATTATGAACCACGAATATCATGTATCCGCTTTCTATAGGCCTCCCGAATTAGTTATGGGTTTTGGTAAAACATTAGAGACTCCTATTGACATGTGGAGCCTTGGTTGTATTCTCGTTGAGCTTTACACAGGAAAGCCTCTTTTTCCAAAAAAATCACACGAAGCTTTATTTACTTTATTCGTTGACATGCTAGGTCTTCCTCCTGAAGATCTTTTGAAGAGCAGTCCATTGTTCCAACAAGACTCTATGAGAGCTTTTATGCAAAATATTGAGGGTATACCTAGACCTACTAGATTGAGACACCACATAAGAAACAGTCGCGCTATTAGAGATGCTGAAAGACCTCGTTTGGAAGCTTTTATCGACCTTGTCACAAGAATGCTTAAATATAAGCCAGAGGAAAGGATTACTCCAGAAGACGCATTACAGCATCCTTTCTTCCAAGATCGCTCTGCTAGAAAAAGGCGCAAACCGCCTACTGTTCTTTCCAGTCTTCATATAGTAAAGCGGGCAAGGTAAACCTATGATTGCCACCTAATACCAATCCCAGGTCAAAAAAAATATCGTATTTCCTCTAATATCTATGGTATAAAAAGGGAGTTTTGTGGACACTGGTTTTTTTGTTGTGGAGGTTTTATGTTTATACGTTCAGCGTACCAATTTCTCGAGTATCTTCGTAATGTCAAGAATGCTTCGGACCATACTATAAGAAACTACGCTATAGACCTCAATTCCCTGAAGAATTACCTAGAAGTTAAGGCCCTGCATATTGCCGCCAAAGACTGCCCCGAAAAGATCCGTTATAATCAAAGCTACGACGACCGCGGGACGATTTCCGACGCTATCCTCGACCTCGACGCCATCGACAAGAGAACGATACGCGGCTTTTTGGCATACCTTACCAAAAACAACACAAGCAGAAGGACTATAGCGCGTCGTCTTTCTTCGCTGCGGACTTTCTTCAAATATTCTTATAATCAGAAACTCGTATGTTCCAATCCTGTCGAAGACATCGAGAGCCCTAAGGTCGACAAAAATCTGCCGTTTTTCCTGTCGTACGACCAGGTTCAGCGTCTCTTCGACCAGCCCGACACATCGGGATATCTTGGTTTCCGCGACAGGTGCATCATGGAGATTTTCTACAGCTCGGGTTTGCGCGTCAGCGAGCTCGTCATGCTCGACCGCAAAGACTTCAACCCCAAGCAGCTGTTGTTACGCCTCGAGGGAAAGGGCAAGAAAGAGCGTATCGTCCCTATCACCAAGAATGCCGCCGACTGGATACAGGAATATCTCGACCATCCTGAGAGGGACAAAGACATCGACGGGCACCTTGCCGAAGTCGATAAAAAAGCGATCTTCATCAACAAGCTGGGAACGAGGCTGTCACCGCGTTCCGTCGACAGGAAGTTCTACAAATACCTCCTTGCCAGCGGTCTTGCCGGGAAGGTGACGCCCCACACGATACGTCATACCATAGCGACGCATTGGCTGGAGAATGGCATGGACCTCAAGACGATACAGACATTGCTGGGACATTCTTCACTAAACACCACAACGATATACACTCATATCTCCACGAAACACAAGAAAGCCGTCTATGACAAGGCGCATCCAAGAGCGTAATCAGTGACCAGTTATCAGTGATAAATACTTACTTTTATTGATAATTGACAATTGATCATTGATAATTGTCTTCCGTTGTGGTATAGTTCTTTTTTAAAAAAACTCATAACCCATTAATATTAAGAAGATGATAACATTAGACAGCATATCGAAGAGCTTTGGCAGCAGAACGTTGTTCGAAGACGTAACAATGACTTTCAACCCTGGGATCCGTTATGGCCTTACTGGCCCTAATGGCTGTGGCAAGACGACGCTTTTCAAGATAATCGCCGGCGCCGAATTTTCTACTACAGGAAATATAACGCTACCTCCTAGCGTGGGGATTCTTAAGCAAAACATCGAAGCTTTCCGCGACTACACGGCTCTCGAAGTCGTCATCATGGGAAACAAAAGGCTGTGGGACGTCCTTCAGGAGCGCGATGGTTTATATGAGCAGGAGATCACCGATACTGTAGGTCTACGCCTTGGAGAGATCGAAGAGGTCATCGCCGAAGAAGACGGGTATTCTGCCGACAGCGACGCCGAGATCCTCCTAGAGGGTATTGGTATAGACATCAACGACCATACTAAGAAGATGCATATGCTTCCGTCGGACATGCAATTCCGCGTATTGTTATGCCAGGCGTTATTCGGCAACCCGCAGGCGTTGCTTCTTGACGAGCCGACAAACCATATGGACCTCGATTCTATAACATGGCTCGAAGGCTTCCTTAAAGATTACAAGGGAACGCTTATCGTCGTCAGTCACGACCGTCATTTCCTCAATGCGGTAACTACTGCTATCGCCGACATCGACTACGAGACGATAATCATGTATCCTGGTAATTATGACGATATGATTGTCGCCAAGACATCTGTCCACGAGCGCGCCGAACACGAAGCGAAGTCCAAAGAGAAGAAGATCGCCAAGCTTAGGGAGTTCGTCACGAAGTTCAGCGCAGGAACGCGTGCTAGCCAGGTGCAGTCGCGTCTCAAGGAGATCGAGCGTTTGCAGCCTCAAGACCTTAAGAAGTCGAATATCCAGCGTCCGTATGTAAGATTTTATCCTTCGGAAGTCAAGCCTGGAAAGGTTGTTTTGAAGATCGAGAATGTCAGCAAGGGTTATGACGACGTTGATGTCATAAAAGACTTCTCTGTAGAGATCTCCCGTGGTGATAAAGTTGCCATAATCGGCAACAACGGCAGGGGCAAGACTACTCTTGCCAAGATGATTGCCGGCGCCTTGTCTCCTGACAGCGGCGAGGTTGTCCTTGGCCACAACGTTGCAGTAAGTTATTTCCCTCAGAATCACGGCGAGCTCATCGACAAAAGCGAGACCGTCAACAGTTTCGACTGGCTTAACAGCAGACATTCTGGCTCTTACGATCAGGACATCCGCGGTGTCATGGGTAAGATGCTCTTCGGCGGTGACGATGCCTTCAAAGCCGTAGGAACGCTTTCTGGTGGAGAGACGGCGCGTATCATCATAGCTGCTATGATGCTCGACGACCATAATGTTATCGTCCTTGACGAGCCCGACAACCACCTCGACCTCGAAGCCGTATCGGCGTTGGCGTGGGGTATCGAGGAATATAAGGGCACGGCGATATTCGTAAGCCACAACAGAGACCTTATCGACCATGCTGCTACGAAGATCATCGCCTTTGAAGATGGAGGCATAAGATATTTCGACGGCGGCCTTGAAGATTACCTAGGAAAACGAAAAAAATAACAATGAAAGTCTTTTCAAAAGAAAAATTCCTTTCTCTACCGAAACAGCAGCAGCATAAGAAGGCCTGTGAGCTTGTCAGGGTGTTATATGACTCCATTCTTGCCGACAAAGAATATGAAGGCCTTGGCGGAGAATATGATGCTATGGCGTCATGGCTTGGAGAAGAATCCCTTAAAGAATTCACATTAGAAGCTATCGCCGACAGGTACCACTACCACTGTAAAAAAGGTCAGGTATACCACAAAGAGCACAACCTTCTTCCTCGCGTGCGTACTGGCGACGCTGACGTTGTTTCGTCTCCGGCGCTACCTATAGCGATATACCTTGAAAATATACGTTCTGCTCACAACGTTGGCAGTATCATCAGGACCGTAGAGGCTATGGGGTTAGGCTCTATACATTTCTCTTCGGAGACGGCTTTCACCGACAACAAGCAGGTTAAAGACACTGCCATGGGTGCCGAGTCTTGGGTAGAGTGTCACCGTGATGTTTCTATCGAAGACCTTCCAAGACCTCTTATTGCTGTAGAGACCGCCGAAGATGCCATCCCTCTTAATAGCTTCGTATTCCCTGAGACTTTCACCCTCGCTGTCGGCAACGAAGAGTATGGATGTTCTGATGCTTTCCTTAAAGCCGCCGATTATGTTATATATATACCACAATATGGAAGAAAGAACTCCCTAAACGTCGCGAATGCCTTCGCCGTCGTTGCTGGAGAGATAACACGACAAAAAAGGACCATGTTATAATGACTATTGACGACCTAGCTTTTGCTGAAGAGGATGCTATAGAAGAAGCAATATGTGCTGCTACGACTAATTTTCCTTCGCCGCATGCTGATAATGTTCTATATCCTACCGACGACCTTAAGATTTCCGCCATCGCCGAGCATTTCGAAGGCATCATGGACATTTTGGGTTTAGACCTTTCCGACGATTCTATTGCCAACACTCCATATCGTGTCGGTAAGATGTATGTAAAAGAGATATTTTCTGGGCTTAAGAAAGAAAATTTTCCGACGATAACCTTCGTCGAAGACTCATTCCGCTGTAATAACGACGATATCGTTTTAGTCAAAGACATCACCGTCAGCAGCTTCTGCGAGCATCACTTCCTTCCTTTCGTCGGGCGCGCCCACATCGCATATATCCCTAACGGCAAGCTTATCGGCCTTTCGAAGATAAACAGGGTCGTCGACTATTTCTGTAAAAGACCACAGCTCCAGGAGCGTCTAACGGCACAGATCGCCGACAGTCTAAAGATGGTATTGGGGACAGATTCTGTTGCCGTAGCGTTAACAGCGCAGCATATGTGTGTGACAACACGCGGCATCAACGACACGGCAAGCGTAACAAAAACCGATATCCTCTTAGGAGCCTTCCACGACGACAAAAGCCTAAGAAAAGAATTCTTCGAACGCATAAAATAGCGTATAGCTATTTCAATGATCAATGATCAATGATCAATGAACAGTGCTTACTTTTATTGATAATTGATAATTGAAAAAACCACTGGGAAGACGATAAGCCGGATTCTGTCGTGGACAATCATTCGTCTAGGGGTTGTGTTGCCACAGCCCTCGAGCGGATTGTGAGGAAAAGCGTCGCGGAGACGACATCGTGCTTTTCCTTTTCCTTGCTTCGGATGGGGTTTATATCACCGCGGGTTTCCCTGCGTGTGTCTGACTCTCGAAGTCAGAATTTTCAGCCTCTCTGTCGCATAAGCGTCAGCGGAATATTTTCTGTTACACTTTCCGTAGCCTTACGGCCCCCGGCGTTTCGCCGGCATCCTCTCCTATGAAGCCCGGACTTTCCTCCCCGGCGTTTTAGCGCCGCGGCGATTGCCTATCTTCCCAGTGGTAAGGGAAAAAATTGCTGCCCGAGATACGGGCATTCAATTCTATTACTTCTTTGTTGTTGTCGTCTTACGGCGGCGTTTTTTCGTGGCGACGACGGACTCTTCGATAGCGGCGCTTTCTTGCCAGTAGTGTATCCTCGAGCAGTGTTCGCAGAAGACAAGTCTCTCGCATTTTCTTACGAGGTTCTCGTGTTGCGCGGTTATGACGATATGGCATCCGCTACAGGTTCTATTTTCTATAGGGACAACAACGCGGTCTTTTTTGTTGAAGAAAAGCCTCTCGTATATGGCAAGTACTTCTTGATCGACACCAACTTTCAGTGCATCGCGATCTTTTTTTATCACAGTGCCTTCTTCGTTGATATGTTTTATGTTTCCAAGAAGTTCTTCTTCATAAGTTTTGCTGCTTTCCTCGCTCTCTTTAGCGTGGCTTTGCAGGCTCTTAAGGCTTTCTTCCTCTTCGATGAGTTTCTCAAGGAGTTCATCGCGCTGGTGTTCTTTATGCATACGCTGTCTTCCAGCGGCGGCGATCTCGTGGCTTAGGGCGTTGAATTCGTCGACTTTCTTGACGCTTTCCTGGTGGCCTTCGAGGCTCTTTACTTTTTCTTCTGCTTCGGCGATAGCGGTCTCGCTGAGGCGCACGTTTTTCTTTATCTCTAGGATTTCCTGCTCTTTAACGTCGAGCTGCTTATGGAGGTCGTTCCTAAGATTGTAGATATTGGCGAGTTCTTTCTGTCGCTCTTGTTTTACGCGCATAAGGCGTATCATCTTCATATCGAGTTCTTGTATCTGCAGTATACTGTTTAAAGTCTCTAACATAAGCATCCTTTTAACTATTACATTTTGAAACTAATAGTTTATCACGTATCTTTGTTTATCCACAACCAAAAAATAGCGGGCAAAACAATGATCAATTATCAATGATCAATGAAAAGGCTCCTACAATCTTCGTCTGTACAACAAAGGTGTTTATGATATATAACGTTATAGAAAATTATGTAGGAGCCTTATAATGTCTCGCCTTGAAAAATATTTGGAGAAGACCTCTGCTGGGAGCCGGCATCTTCCTACTGTAGCATATTGTGCTGCTTTGGACCACCTTGCTATCGAGAACCCTAGCATTGCCGATGCTATCGTCCAAGAGCTTCGTGATCAAAGGTCACATTTGAAGCTTATCGCTTCAGAGAACTACTCTTCTTTCGCTGTACAGCTTGCTATGGGGAACCTTCTTACCGACAAATATGCTGAAGGCTCGCCGTATCACCGTTTTTATGCAGGATGCGGCAATGTCGATGGTATCGAGGCCGAAGGCACCGAGACCCTCAGGAAGCTTTTTGGTGCCGACCATGCATACATACAGCCACATTCTGGGTGTGACGCAAACCTTGTCGCCTTCTGGGCGGTACTCGTCAAGAGGTATCAGGACAAGGAGGTTGAGGCTCTTGGCAAGAAGAATATCGACGCTCTTACTGCCGAAGAATATGAGAAGGTGCGGCAGCTGATGGTTTCACAGAAGATAATGGGTATGTCGTTGGGGTCTGGTGGGCACCTTACCCACGGATATCGGCATAATATCTCTTCGAAGATGATGCAATCTGTCAGCTATGACGTCGATGCTACAACTGGGCTTCTCGACTACGACGCCATAGCACAGCAGGCTCGCAAAGAGAAGCCTGCTATTTTGCTTGCCGGCTACTCATCATATCCACGTCTGATAAACTTCGCTAAGATGAAAGACATCGCCGAAAGCGTCGGTGCTGTTCTTATTGCCGACATCGCCCATTTCGCTGGCCTTGTCGCCGGGAAGGCCATCACTGGAGAGTACAATCCTGTCCCTTATGCCGACATTATAACGTCTACGACCCACAAAACCATGCGAGGCCCTCGTGGCGGTTTTATTTTGTGTACCGAGGAATTTGCCGATATTGTCGACAAGGGGTGTCCTCTTGTCTTGGGAGGGCCTTTGCCCCACGTTATGGCGGCGAAAGCCGTAGCGTTCCGCGAAGCTTCGCAGCCGGAGTTTTGCGAATATGCCAGCAACGTCATCGACAATGCCAAATCCCTTGCCGAAGGTCTTCTGGAGGGAGGAGCTATGCTTCTTACTGGAGGCACTGACAACCACCTTGTTATCATCGACGTCACGAAATATGGTATCACTGGGCGTCATGCCGAGAGCGCTCTTCGTGAGGCTGGGATAACCGTTAATAGAAACTCTATCCCTTCTGATCCTAATGGCCCTTGGTATACTTCTGGGGTGCGTATCGGTACGCCGGCGACGACGACGCTAGGCCTTGGTGCCGAAGAAATGAAAAGTATAGCTAACATCATCGTCGATGTTTTAGAAGCGACGATCCCCGAAGGTTCCAGCAAGGCGAAATATGTTATATCTTCTGGTGTTTTGGAGAGTGCAAATAATGCTGTCTCCAAGATGCTTAAAAATTTCCCGCTATATCACGATCTTGATATAAGTGAATAAAAAGTTCGGAATTCGGCTATCAGTTCAGAGTTCGGAATAGGAATAGGAATAGGAATAGGAATTTTCACCACA
>Ga0209249_1000999_pt1 | contig 29970 bp, 21 predicted proteins | sample SaaInlV_200m_DNA_4_FD_184653 | JGI IMG/M metagenome (GOLD analysis project Ga0209249, IMG submission 184653) | Marine microbial communities from expanding oxygen minimum zones in the Saanich Inlet - SI037_S3LV_200m_DNA (SPAdes) (version 2) | ecosystem: Environmental > Aquatic > Marine >...
TACACCCAGCGCTTTTAATTCTATCTCACTCCCTGCCCATATTCCCACATGGCACCAATATCCCGGAATAAAATAATCCGTTAATCGAAATGGTGCCTTTTCTAACAGAATATCCATGGGTTGCATTTGAGAAATTATTTTACTGCGATTTTGAGAGGAAAGGTGATTCATTTTCCCCTTTCTGACAACCATCATCCCAGCTGTATTGCCAAACATTTTACTCACCTGTTCCGTGGCATCATTACTCATTTTACGGATCCGATCGGAAAATTTATTGTTAATCACATTCATGCGGTTAAACTTGAATGTGGGCCCAAGGTCATCTTCATCCATTTGGAGGATTTCTCGATAAGATGGACTCCCGGAAATCAGCAAGTTTAAATAGGAATTGTCCGGATCGTTCATGACCAATTCAGCGCCAGGATTTTTTGCCTCCCATTTGGAAACTTGATAAATAAATTTGATTGCACGAATCATGCGGCCCATTTTCTTTGAATCGGTATAACTCTCCGAAACTTCAGTTAAGTACCCTCTGTTTTCTGGATCTACGCCTGTTTCATTCATGACAAAACGTAATTTTTGATTCTGTTCAAACGGTGCAACGGCCACAAGGTAGTTATCGTAGAGTAGTAAGGCAAATACCAGTCCCAGCTTTATTTGTTTTATGACCGATCGACCGATTTTATCATTTGGATTAATGAGCAACATTTCTTGAGACTGCCTACCCCATAAATTTCGAACTTTTCGTTTATGGTAAAATTGAGATGGTTTTTTATTATATAATTTTAGTGAAACCGTTTCATTGGTGAGCGGCGCAAATCGTCCTATACCTTTCAATAAAGCAGAGCGCATTTTTTTATATTCAACCACGGCATAATTGAGATAATTCAAATCTGCGCCTAATAGCACTTCTTTCCCACTAAATGATTCATACGTTTGTATGGCAATAGATCGCCAAGTCAAAGCATACTCAATTTGTGATTGATAAGAATAAATGACATCACCCACATTAGTTGTGTCTGTTTGAATTAATTCAATCGCCGAACGTGCATTTGCATTTTGATCAAAAATAAAATTGAGATCCGATTGCTGGGCAAAGGAAAACTGAATCAAAAGAAAAAAAATAAATCCTTTTTTTACCATGGCAATTTCTCCAAATCCACATTTCCACCGGAGATGATTAAGCCGACTCTTTTTCCTTTAAAAATAGCTGGTTTTTTTAATAATCCTCCCAATGTTATGGCGCTAGATGGTTCCACTATTATTTTCATGCGTTCCCATATCATTCGCATGGCAGAAATTATTTCTTCTTCAGTCACCGTAATAATTCCATCCACGAACTCTTGAATAATCGGAAAGGGTACTGTGCCCAATTGGGCGCGGAGCCCATCACAAATGGTGTCGATGGATTTATTCGTTTCTATCTTGCCCGATTTCAATGATCGATACGCATCATCTGCTTCTGAGGGTTCAGCCCCATAAACAATTATTTTGGAATTTATTCCCTTTGCGGCAAGCAATGTACCGCCCAATAAACCCCCACCACTCACGGGACAAACAATCATATCCAGATTGGGCTCGTCTTCCATTAACTCCTTGGCGCATGTTCCCTGCCCGGCCACAATGCGCTCATCATTGTACGGATGAACAACAATGGCACCAGTTTGTTCAACAAGGTCTGCCAACACACTTTCACGGGAGGATTGTTCCGGTTCACACCATACGACGATTCCCCCATTCCGCTCAACATTGTTAACTTTAATCTTCGGTGTATTGTTTGGCATTACCACTTTGGTTTTTCCCCCTCTTCTTGTCACGGCCATAGATAATGCTGCACCATGATTCCCGGAGGATGTGGTTGCCACACCTTTCTCTATTTCTGTTTGAGAAAGCTGTTCCACCGTATTGGTGGCACCCCGAATTTTAAATGCGCCTACTTTTTGGAAATTTTCACATTTGAAATAAAGTTTGGCACCACTCAATTCATTCAGACTCTTATTGGTCAAAATAGGCGTCCGATGAATCAAATGCCGAATGCGTTTATGGGCTAATTCAATTTCTTTCAGTGTAACCATGGTTGAATATAAATTTGACCTGAATAAAAAACATATTCTTTAAGGAATAAAATGAGTAAGCATTCAAACCAACACATGAGCACCGATGAATTTCGGAAACAAGGCAAAAAAGTTATCGACTGGATTGCCGATTATTATGATCAAATTGAGCAATACCCTGTCCTTTCCCAGGTAAAGCCGGGAGAAATTCGTTCCAACCTTCCCGAATCTGCACCTCTAAAAGGACGTGATTACGGAGATATTTTATCTGACATGGATAAAATGATGCCCGGTATTACCCATTGGCAATCACCCAATTTTCATGCTTTTTTCCCCTGTGCCACCAGTGGGCCCGCTATTCTTGGAGACCTCATATCAACTGGTTTGGGTATTCAGGGTATGATTTGGGCGTCCAGTCCAGCTTGCACTGAGGTTGAAACCCATGTATTAGATTGGCTCGTGGATATGATGGATTTACCCAAAAAGTTTAAATCCACTGCTACCGGTGGAGGTGTTCTCCAGGATGCAGCATCCAGTTCCAGCTTGGTCGCCCTAATTGCCGCTCGAGAACGCACGTCTCATGGGGATACAAATTTAAATGGCTCAAATAGGCAGTTAACAGTCTATACCTCACAACAGGCGCACTCTTCAATAGAAAAGGCCGTCAAGATTGCAGGAATGGGTAAAAACAACCTTCGATTAGTGAATGTAGATAGTACTTTTGCTATGGATCCAAAACATCTGAAAGAATTAATTGAAAATGATTCGGCGCAAGGATTGATACCTACATTTGTGTGTGCTACAGTGGGTACCACGTCCAGCACAGCGATGGATCCACTGAAGGAAATCGGGAATATTTGCACGGAATATGGTATTTGGCTACACGTGGATGCAGCCATGGCAGGACCCGCGGCACTATGCCTAGAATTTAGATTTATTAATGATGGGTTGAATTTTGCCGACAGTTACACTTTTAATCCACATAAATGGATGTTAACCAATTTTGACTGCAATGTCTTTTATGTAGCCAATAGAAAAGTATTAATTGATTCTTTATCCATTTTACCGGAATACTTGAAGAACAAAGCTACTGATTCTAAAACGGTGATTGACTATCGTGATTGGGGAATTCCTCTCGGTCGACGGTTTCGTGCCCTCAAATTGTGGCATGTGATTAATTATTATGGTGTGGAAGGATTGCAGGCGTTCATTAGAGGACATGTAGAAAACACACAGAAATTAAAATCATGGATCGAAGCCGATGAACGATTTGAGATTGTAGCACCTGTGCCACTTAACCTCATTTGTTTCCGTCATAAAAACGGAAATGAATTCAACGAAAATCTGGTCAATTCACTTAATGAAAGTGGAAAAATATATCTCACCCACACCAAATTAAATGGCCAATATATCATTCGATTTTCTGTGGGGCAAACTTCTACCACCTTGGACCATTTAAAGAAAAGTTGGGATTATATTTTAGAAACGGTGAAAAAGATTGAAAAAGATTAAGGATTTTCAGCCAACTCAACCAATACGCCACCGGTGCTCTTCGGGTGGATAAACACTACTTTATAGCCTTCGGCTCCTATAGTTGGTTCATCAGATATAATTTGTATATTTAATTCTTTAAGTTCTTTTATTGCTTTTGTTACATCTTCTACTTCAAAACATACATGATGTATCCCTGGCCCCCGGTTTTCCAAAAATTTTCCAATGGGAGTATCTCCACCCATAGATTCTAATAATTCAATTTTACCTTTACCTGTATCGTAAATATCAGTTGTGACCCCCTGGTCTTCCACCATTTCTGTTCCGCCATGAGATATTTTAAGGATATGCTTCCAAAACGGTGCATCCTTATCTATGCTATTCACCGCAATTCCAATATGTTCTATGCCCAGTATTTTCATATTATATTAAATTATTATGATTGGAATTTATAGATACTCCCAAACCATTCCCTTGAGGCAATACCAATTTTCCATTTTCTACAGTTACTCCCAGATATGGATCATTATTAATGAGCAGGTGCCCATCTAAATCGGCATAATCGACTAAAGGGGATAAATGGGCCGCTGCAGTGATTCCCACTGAAGACTCAATCATACATCCCAGCATGATGCTCATATCCCTTTCACGTGCCATTTTTACCATCTTCAAGGCTTCAAATAGATTTCCACACTTCATCAGTTTAATATTGATTCCATCAAAAATACCATGTATCCCGGGTATATCGCTGGAATTCAGACTGTTTTCATCCGCAACCAGTGGTAGTGGCGATTGGGTCCTTAAAGTGGCCGTATCCTTTAAATTTGTTGATTTAAATGGCTGCTCAACAAACTCCACATTACGTTCCGACAGCCAATGGCACATTTTGATACCGGTTTCGAGATCCCAACCTTCATTGGCATCGACACGGATTAATGTATCTGTTTCTGCCCGAATCGCATTCATGATTTCCTTATCCTGTTTCTCACCCATACCCAGTTTTATTTTTAGAATATGGTAAGGTGCTGCTTCAGCAACTTTCTCAGGGATAAGATCCATATCACCAATAGAAATTGTAAAAGATGTCTTTGGCATCTTTTCAGGATTCGCACCAAAATATTCACATAGAGAAATACCTTCTCTTTGACACCACCAATCTAAGATGGCCATAGACAAAGCCACTTCTAATGATTTAATTCCTTTGGATTGGGGCAAAACATGATTTGAAAATTCAACCGGATCAGTCATGGAATCCGGTAAAGAGATTCCGCATTCGAGTATATTTATTATATCTTTCGAAAATTCATTATACCGAGCAGAAGGCGCTGCTTCTCCACGACCCACAATCCCCTCTCCTTTAAGATACACATAAACAATATCATAATAATCGTGCGAACTTCTGGAAATCCCAAATGGATGGGTACAATTAACTCTAAATGTGGTAAAAGATAATTTCATCATTTAATTTGGTGCGCCCGCACTGCCCTCCCAATCGGGGTCAGCCACGCCAATCCACTCTCCCGTTTTACTATTTTTTTGCACAGCATGCACACGACCAAATCTTCCTTTCCCTCTTTGAATCGATACGACATGCCCCATACTAATAAAATATGTACTATCGGCCTTTGACCATGCATCTGTACCCGTCCATTCCAAATCAATACCCTCTTTTTGTGGATAGACTCTCGGGAGTGCCATGGCTTTATCCAAAGAATGATTCTGATCAATAACCCGACTAATTACGGCTACAATTGCAGATGGAATTTTGGCACCACCCGCCGCCCCTAATGCTAAAATGGGTGAACCATCTTTTGATACAATTATGGGTGAAATATGAGATGCTGCTCTTTGACCGGGTTTTACTTCCCCCAAATACCCCCCCAATGTTTGAGCATAGACAAATCCCAATCCCGGTGTAACAACTTTAGATCCCATGATCGTACCTACCGTTTGAGTAAGGGAAACAACCATTCCATTTTTATCCACCACAGTTAAGTGTGTTGTATGCCCCATGGGTGCTGTAAAAGATTCAGGTAAATCATCCCAATCTTCAAATGCTTGTTCATTGTGTATTTCAGCCGCTCGCTTCTCTGCCCATTTTTTAGAAGTAAGTTTTTCGGCATCCAATAATGATTTTTGATTTTTTCGATCTAAATAAGCGGATTCAATGGCGTGATAAACCGCCTCTCCCCATTCCATATTATTTGTTAAATCATCAGATAAGGACTCAAGTATATGTAAAGCCTCAATGGTTATGGCACCAAAGGAAGGCATCCAAAGTGCCGAAAGATCATACCCTCTATATGAGCCTGTTACAATATGAGAAACTTCAGCCTCGTAATCGGCCAGCGCTTTCATACTAAGCACACCGTCATTAGCGTGATTATCTGCCACAATTTTTTCTGCAATCCATCCAGAATAAAAAACATCAGGACCATTATCTGCAATTGCTTGCAATACATTCGCCAAGTCTTTTTGTACAAACCATTGCCCTGGTACCATGGGAGAACCATCCGTTTGGAGAAAATGCTGCCGCGTCCCTTCGAATTCGTTTAATTGTTTATTCACCATGGATTGACGAATTGCTTCTCCAGCAATGAGTGCATGGCCTTTATCTGCAATCTCAATGGCTGGATTCATAATGGATTTCAGCGCTAATGAACCAAAATCTGCTTGTGCTTTTGTTAATCCTTTTACCACGCCCGGAATTCCAATACTGGGATACCCATAGCGTTTTTTGGGTGCATTTTCAAAATCGTAATCCTGGGGTGCTGCCGTGGTACCATCAATCCCATGGTACCCTGTTTCTGGAGAATAAATTAATATTTGATTTCGGCCGCCAATACCATTCATGGATGGTTCAACAACGGCCAATGTAAAGGCTGCAGCCACTGCTGCATCAACAGCATTCCCTCCCTTGGCCAAAATATCCACACCTGCTTTTGTCGCCAAAGGATGGCCCGTAACTACCATTCCATTTTTAGAATGGTGCACTTTTTGGGATGATTCAAAATAAACACCACCATTAGATGGACCCGATGATGAGCATCCAACAAAGGTTAGAACTAATATGGCACAATATTTTTTCATCATATCAACTCATTTTCAATTGCATCCATAAAATTCATATCCCCAAATCGCACCAAATCTGTCGTGGCAATACCATATTCTTTTTCTGTTTTCTCAATCTCAGACATCGCTTCTTCATCAGAAAATTTAAATGTCAGTAGATTAATACCCAAGAATTTTGAATCTCTAAAATTCTTCATTAAATCCACATGAAGTTCCATGACCTGCTTCATCGAAGAAATAGGTAAATCAGTCACATCTTCGGGGCGACCGGGATCGTGAGTCATAATCATATAGTCGGGCATAGCGCCATGGAGCAATCCCAATGTAACGCCAGCATAATATTGATTAGTCAAAGACCCTTGGCCTTCTACAATCACCAATTCAGTGTCATCTGGACATTGATCAATAACATGCTCTATTTCCCCTGCCATAAAATCAGCCGTAACCGCATCAATGGGTACGCCGGAACCACTGAGCAATATTCCAGTTTGGCCTGTTCCAATAAATTCTACTTTTCGTCCACGCTCTTTTAACCGGTGCGTAATTTCCCAGCCTGTCGTCATTTTGCCTGTATCACAATCGGTACCCACAATGAGCAACACAGGAATGGTTCGATCCTGCCATGATGCCTTTGGAAAATTCGGCGGTTTTGGTGGCCGTCTCAAATCAGTTAAGGTTACATTATATTTTTTCGCCAAATTAGCTAATTCAGGGTCATCTTGAAGAAATTGATGCATACCACTAATAATGTTACACCCAGACATAATGGCATTTTTGATTTCGTTTCGATATTCATCACTAATAAATCCACCCTGAGATGCATTTCCAAGCACCAATGTATCCGGTTTAAATATTTTACATGCTTCAAAATTTTCAACTACTGGAATATTGCCACCATATCCTAATTCTGATTCTACAAAGATTCCTGACTTTTCTTTATCTATAACGGCCACAACATCTTTAGGACGATAGCGAATAAGCATATTCCCTGTTTTATTCAACATATAGTTAAATGCGCGGTGGCATAAAATGACAATTCTTTTTTCTGTGTTATTCATATAATTATTTATTCGGTAATTTGATTGTATTATTTGGCAATGTCTTCTCAATTTTGCCATAATATTTTAGTGATAATTTAACAAAATGATAAATATTTTACACTTTATTTCTTTTTCAAGATTAATACCGTTATGGTGCTTAACCATAATGATATCATGTACAGAGTCACTTACGGAACCTGAAGAGGAAATTGTAAAAACGACGGCCCTGGTTCCCCAAGGGGTTGGAAAATTCACATTTGATAAATACGCACCCCTATCGGATATGCCAATCACTGTCCATACATATCTCCCAGATTCAACAATTAAAGATATTACTATTATATTTGTGATGCATGGCGCCAGTCGAAATGGCTCAAATTATTGCATCGATTGGGTTGAACCGGCACGGGAGTACAATTTTTTAGTTGTATGTCCTGAATTTGATGAAACTAAATTTCCTGGATCAGCTGGATATAACTTAGGTGGCATGTACGACGATGGTGTTCTCGTGGATTCGGCGAAGTGGACCTTTGCTATCATTGAACCTATATTTACATATTTGAAATCCGAAAAGATTACTACTTTCGAAACATATGGAATTTATGGCCATTCCGCAGGCTCGCAATTTGTTCACCGATATGCCTTATTTACCCATCCGACAAATGCAAAAATATTTGTTGCCGCCAATGCGGGGTGGTACACCATGACAGATTTTACCGAGGCATTTCCATACGGATTTCAAAATTCACCCATGACAGAAGAAATTATTAAAGGAAAATTTGGACTGGATTTAGTAATTCTTTTAGGAGAAAATGATACTGATCCAAATGCTTCTTCTCTCAGAAAAACCGAAGAAGCCATGCGCCAGGGAGAACACCGTTTTGAAAGGGGAAATACTTTTTACGCCAAGGCCAAATCAATGGCAAATTCCCTGGAAACAGAATTTAATTGGACTAAAGTTACAGTACCGGAAGTGGGCCACTCTAACTTTGAGATGGCACCTGCTGCGGCTAAATTATTATATGATACATTGAAAAATTAATTACTCAAGTTACGCTTTAAGTGTCTTGTGTAATATATATATATTGTTGACACAAACGCTGATGAATATTTTGACCATGTGGTTTGATTCTCCCGTATCCCTGGTTTAGGGGCCTCCACCTGAATTGCACTGATCATTCCTCCGTTCTTCGATCCGTGGCGGACCGTATTGTATCCACCAGAAAAATAGCGCATACCGCCAGGCCCGGGATCATTCACACTTGGGACACTTTTAAACCCTAGGCTATCTAATATTGCCCCGAAGCTGTTTGCCCCTCTTAGTACCTCAATAAATGAAGAGGAGGAGGAATCCACGAGGGCCCGGATGCTGGTTTCATTCTTAAAGTTATTGGTATTCAAAACCGCATCTGATAAATCTAATTCACTTCCAGATAGTAAATATCCCAACCAATTTCTGAGGTCATAGAATCCATCGGGATTCCTTCCATGCCCGTGCATATCAAAGAATAGGCCACTCCCATAATCTGTCTCAATCTTCTTTTTTGCAATACCAATATAATGATGATACTCCTGCCAGGCCCGCAGGGCATACTTATCATCCTGAGCCGCTTCTACACTGTCGCGGTTTGCATCCAATTTTGTCCGTTTCAATCGACAGAGGATCACGTGAGGCCGACCGCCAAACCTTGCGACCATTGTATCCATAACGGTCTTGGTTAATTCGTATGTATTATCATCTGTTACGGTTGTGCCATATGTCCGGTCAGGAATTTCATCAGGTGTAAGCCTGCCACCGTGGGGCGCTGATAGAATTATAGGTAAATCTCCTGCGTAGTATTCAACATATTTCTCCCTGCCATAATAAACGGAATCGGGATAATAAGGTCCGTCGTACCCGAGGGATGGGAAAGTATCCTGTTTGGTTGTGGTGTCTTGGGGAACAACGGTCTCGTCAGGTGTCTTTTCTGAATCCTCACATCCAATGATGACCGTAACGGGAAAAATTATAATGAGAAAGAGCCACCTTTGTCTTGAAAATGTCATCACGTTATGCAAATAAGCTCACGGCTGTAAATACAACAAATATCCCAATGATATTCAACAGAAGCCCAGCACGAAGCATTTGCTTCTGTTTAATATATCCAGTACCGTAAACCAATGCATTCGGCGGGGTAGCTACAGGCAACATGAAGGCACAAGTAGCCGCAACACCAATGCCAAATACAAGGGCATAGGTCATGGCAGGACTAAATTGATCCGCCAATGCCATCATGACCGGAATCAAGATCGCTGCTGATCCCGTATTGGATGCTAATTCTGTCAAGAAAATCATAAAACCAATACAGACCATGATGATCAACCATTCCGGCGCACCTGCAATGGAATCAAGAATGGCAGTGGCCAACCATTTTGTTGTGCCTGTTTTCGTCAGGATAACAGATAAACAAAGGCCGCCGCCGAATAAGAGCAGTATACCCCATTGAATTTTATCTTCCAATTCTTTCCATGATATTAAACCAAGGGCCGGTGCCAAAGCGGTAATCAGAATTGCGATCATACGATCGAACTGAATTACCCCAACCCATTGATTAAATTTACTGGAGAATATCCAGCATATCACCGTAAATAAAAATAATACCACACTGCCCTTTGCTTGAGGAGACCAATTCATTTTATCATCGGAATTTTGCAATCGATTTAATTGGGCATCTGGTTCGGGATGAATGACCAACCGAAGGGCAATAATAACAAAGGGAAACATCATTACTGTAGAAGGGAATCCCACTTTGAACCATGTGAAAAAGTCAATATCCAATGCAGCCACAGCTATCCCGTTTGGAGGCGATCCTACAGCTGTAGCTAATCCGCCGATATTGGCAGCATATGCTGTCCCCAATAAAATAAACGTTCGCATTCTAGGAAATCGGTCATCGACCAATGCTAAAGCAATAGGCAACATCATGGCCGTCGTTGCTGTATTACTCATCCACATGGATAAAAAACTGACCACAGCAAAAAATCCTATGGTAGATAGCCACAGTCTACCCTGCCCTAAGTTGATCACATATTGGGCCAACCATTTATCAATCCGGTATTTATTCAATAATGCGGCAAGGGTAAAACCACCCATGAAAAGGAAAATGATCGTATTTGAAAAAGGCGCCATAGCTGCTTTTGGCTCTAGGATTCCGAAAAAATATGCTAAGACCGGTACCAGCAAGGCCGTCACCGGCAAGGGGACAATCTCCGTCATCCATAAACCGGCACAAATCAACAATATCACAATCCCCTTCTGTGTTATGGATGCGTCAACAATATTATTTCCGACCAGGAAGCTCACGGTACCCCATGCGAAAATGATCATCAGTTTTTTAACCAAAGAAAGATCAGACATTCGTATTTCTACTCGCCTTTCATTTCATTCCAGGATCGCTGGAGCCGAGCGAATCGATCGCGGTGGGTTTTGGTTGGAAGAAAAAATGATCCCTGGCGGACACCCCCACCTTGGAGATCTGCTCCCAAGCGCATGGCACTTGACCGTACCCCATTCACTTTTTTCTGTTTTGCCTGCACCGCTTTCAGTTTTTCATCTTCTTCATCCAAAGATTTTTTCAATGTATCAATTTCCGATTGTAAGTTTTCATTTAATGCATAAGCGGCTTCATGCATCGCCATCACCTTTAGAAGGAATTTCTCCCTTTGCCGATAATCCCCCAATTTTATGTTCAGCAGAGGATCTGGGTTCACCCGAATGCTCTGTTCTGAATAATGATCACCAGCTATCACTGAAACGGTGTAAACGCCGGGAGAAACGGACGGACCTTCAGGATCGAGGCTTTGGGCGGGCCGGGGAAAAATATCTTCCGGCTTTGGCTTAACCAAACCTTCTGTCACCTTTTCATTTTTTTTGAATGAAGGCGGTGAATGTTTCAAATCCCAAACCATACGCTGGATCACACCTTTTTCCACAGCAACATTATACCTGCGGATAATCTCATCCTTCCTGCGTTTAACGATAACCATGACTGAATCAGTATTTGCATTCACCACGAAACTGATTATGGCCCCATAGTGACGATTCTCCCCAGCCCATTCTTCCTGTGCGCGGTAAGACGTATCCTTCCAATATTCAAACAAAGATGTAGGACTAACCGAAAAAACATGGACCGATTTGCCTGTTGCATGACGCCATTCAGCCAAAGGTGTTGTATCATCCAGGATCCAAAAACTTCTGCCGTGGGTTCCCAGAACAAGATCCTTCTCACGGGGATGGATGAGCATATCATCATATAAGGTCGTTGGCAGATTGGATTTAAAATTGACCCAATTCTCTCCTGAGTTGAATGAAACAAAAACTGCATGCTCAGTTCCTAATATTAGAACTGAAGGATCATCGGGATGTTCAATAATCACATTCACCGATCCCAATGGAAGACCATTGGTGAGCTTTACCCAAGATGTCCCATAGTCTTCTGTCCGGTAAACATAGGGCTTCCAATCTCCTTCACGGTGGCGGTCAAAGGTTGCATAGGCTAAACTTCTTTTTCTCCCGGACGCCAATACCCTGCTCACATAGGATCCCGTGGGAAGATCGCTAATATTCTTACTGACTTCAGTCCATTTTCTACCCCCGTCCCTTGAAACCTGCACATTGCCGTCATCTGTGCCAACCCAGAGCACGTTGTGCCATAATGGTGATTCAGAAATGGTTGTGATTTCACCATAGGATGAGGTGCCATCATTTTTGGAAATTTTAATATCCTCGCCGAGGACATCCATGATCTTTAGTGAATCTCGGTTCGTATTTGTTGAAAGGTCTTTTGACTGTTCCCATGAAAGTCCCCGATCATCACTAATGAACAGTCTATTCCCGCCTAAGAATACTTTTTTGGAACTGTGTTTGGATATGGCCAGGGGGGTGACCCAATCGAAACGGTACTTTTCATCAGGATCTTCCGGGAATGGTTTAAGGCCTAACATATTCCCAGTTTTCCTATCGATTCGAATTATATTCCCATTTTGGGAAGCATTATAAAGAATGTCCGAATTGGGATCTGGCTGCTGATACATACCATCCCCGAATCCGACCTGCTTCCAATCATCAGCCAGGATGCCCAGCCAATGGCGGGTTGTGCTGGGACCCATCCAGGAATGGTTATCCTGCATACCACCATAAATATTGTAAGGAACATCCATATCCACCCCAATTCCATAAAATTGACCAATGGGTATATTGTTCAGGCGATTATAGGTCTTGCCCCTATCCCAGCTTTCATGGAGTCCCGCATCCCCGGCCAGGAAGAAATGGTTTGAATTCTTAGGATTAATCCACATGGTATGATGGTCACTGTGGACACCTACATCATAAGTGGGACGCGTGGGCATTTGGTGGAATGTTTTTCCCTTATCCTCCGTACGGTAAAATTCTGTGGCCAGCATATAGACAATATCATCATTCCGGGGATCCACATGGATGTGGCTGTAATACATGGGGCGGGGATTCAGTTTGTTCATTTTTTCCCATGATACACCTGCGTCCTCACTACGGTAAAACCCACTTGAATCAGCATGTTCCACAGTAGCATAGATCACATTAGATCGGGTTCGGGAGGCGGCCAGACCGATTCGCCCCAAATCACCGGGGGGCAATCCTTTTGTCAATTCTTTCCATGTTTTTCCCCCGTCTGTTGTTTTATAGATCCCACTTCCCGGTCCACCCCCGTTAAAGCCCCATACAGTTCGCATTCTTTGGTAAGCGGCGGCATATAGAACATTGGGATTGTTTTTATCTATAGCCAAATCCACCACCCCTGTCATACCATCAATGGACAGGACCTTCTGCCAACTTTTTCCCCCATTTGACGTTTTATATACACCCCGTTCTTCAGACTCCTTCCAAAGGTTGCCCAAGGCCGCTACAAAAAGGATATTGGAATTTTTCGGATGAACGATCACTTTCCCGATATGGTAGGTCTTTTCTAGCCCGATTGATGTCCATGTTTCCCCCATATCCGTTGATTTATACATCCCATTCCCCCAAGATGTACTCTGGCGGTTTTGCTGCTCTCCGGTTCCGGCATAAATTATATCAGGATTAGATGGTGAAATTGCCAAATCGCCAAAGGTGGAAACAGCCTGATTATTAAAGACCGGTTTCCAGGTAGTTCCTTTGTTGCTTGATTTCCAGATCCCACCGGAAGCAGATGCAATAAAAACAATCGCAGGATTATCAGATAACGTTTCAACATCATGAATTCGCCCCCCCGTGACGGAGGGTCCAATATTGCGGAACACCAATTGACTCAGTTGATCAGTCGTAATTGATTGGCTCGTTAAACCAACGACAAGAACAAAGTGAATTACATATTTTTTCATAGTAGGCCTTTGTTATTTTAAGGTTATATAAAACAAAAAGCCTCCAAATAAATGAAGGCTTTTTACTTTTAACGATCTACAACTATTGGAGAGCAGAGGTCGCTATTTATTTACGGCCGTCTTAGCATATAAACCTGGATCGGTAGGTGCATTCTCATTAGATAATAGTTCAACTTCAGCCCATTGTATACGCTCAACGTGCTGAGTGGCTGCTGCCGTATTTAATGGGAATGGGGGTATCAAATCAGTTTCACCTGCACCGCGGAGACGGCGATGGTCATTGAACGGCATAAAGGAACCGAAACCAGACACGTAGCGTTCTTCAATGATTTCACGAAGCAGTGCATTTTCTTTGGACACACCATCTGCATTTTCCATTCCACCTGAAGCAAAATCAGCTTCAACATATGCATCATATTTATAATTCGCATCATCATCAAAATTAGCATTGAGACGTCCACCACTGGCAAGCCAAGCCCTGTATGTATTCAATGCCGATAGCCCTGATGCAAATCCGGATCTTGCTGAAGCTTCAGCTTTAATTAATTGATTTTCGCTATAGGTTGCAATGGGTTGTGGCTCATATTGTTCAATTACACCTTTATTCCCACTGCCAGTACTTTCATCAATTGTATAGTATCCATGTCTCGCTGTTTCATTGGTTTTAGTATTGCCGCGATACTTGGCATTTGAAGGATCTAGTATTTCCAATAGGAAACTTCCATCATTTCCAAGATCGCCTGTACGGGAGCCTTCCAAGATGGTATAAAACAGGTTTTTATCACCTTGACTGATTGCAGCATCACCACGCGGTGTATACATCATATCACCCGCTGAAGAAGAGATCCCATTCCCCGCTGCAGCTAAAGCGCCATCATAATCCTTCTGGGCCAGAGCATACCGTGCTTTAAGTGTGTAGGCAGCGGCAATCCACTTATCTTTATCTCCATTGAAATAAATATCGAAAGATTCTTTCCGAGATGTTGCTGCACTTAAATCAGAGATTGCACCATCCAGCAAGGTTGACAATGCAGCCAATACTTCTTTTTGGCCATCAAATTTGGGGTCATCTACAGTACCGCCAATTTCTGAATATGGTACATCACCCGTCAATAATGCCAGAGTCCCAATCGCATTGGCTTCTACAACTTTTGATATTCCTACCAATAGTTTATCATCAGCCGCAGCCTCCTGAATATGCCTTGCGTTTGTTACTACACCAATATAAGCACTATTCCATTCTCCATTGGTTTCGACCGTTGAGAGTGCATATCCATAAATATTGGAATACAACGATGTAAATCCAATCAACTGCCCAGAATACATTCCACATATGCGATTTATGTGAGATACCTGAACAATGGCATTCGCAAGCTGTGCACCATTAAGAAATAGTTTTGGATCAACATCAGCCAGTGTGATTTCATTGGGATTATCATTGATTGTTTTATCCACATCACACCCAGTAACAACCAGTGCGAATAAAGTGAAAGAAGCGATAATTCGTTTCATGATACTAAACCTTTTAATTTGCGTTTTCATTATTATACCCTCCGCTTAGAAGTTAGCCGACACAGAGAACAACCATGACTTCGTGACCGGATTAGAAAAATATTCTAATCCAGATCCAGTCTGAATACCACCCACATTCACTCCGGGATCAACACCCTCTAAGTCCTTGTACCAGGCGAATAAGTTTCGACCAGTAACCGTTACTGTAAGATTACTTAATCCCGTCATATCCGTCAGCGCATCTGATGAGTGAAAATAAGAAAGTGACAACTCTCTTATACGTGAGTATGTGGCATCTTTAATTGAAAAGTTGTAAGCCTGGTTATCACCAAATCCGCCACCTATTCCATGACGAAACCATGCTTCATCAAGTAGCACTTCTCCACCGCCAAAGTCTTCGGTAAAACCTCTTACTGTAGTTCCTGATGGAATTGTTTTACCATCAACATTTACAAGATCTTTTGTAAGGGTCACTTCATTGTCCGTATCCGTAGTGGTACCGAACCGTCTGAGTACCCACAAAGTACGGGGTGAGTATTCACCGCCTTGAGAATGCTCAAAAAGCATGTTAACTGTAAAGTTATTCCAGCGAGCAGTCATGCCCAAAGTTCCACGCCAATCTGGATTGGGATTACCCAAAATCATTTTTTGTGCTGTGATTTGAGGAAATCCATTACTATCAAGAACAAAATTTCCGACCAGGCTTGCATCATTTGTATAATGGTAGACACCATCATTTGTACCATCTGCGTTTTCTGCATCTGCTGACGCGTATGTTCGAGAGCCGATGCCCCAGAGAGAACCAATCGGGTAGCCTTCCCTAGCTACTGATTGCACAGAACCTGAACCAAGGTTCAATACATCAGTACCAGCCAGGTCAAGAACCTTATTCTCATTTTTTGCCCAATTGAATGTAAAGTCAAGGGCACTACTTCCCATATCCATAACATTCCAAGACCCATCAATTTCAAGGCCCTTATTTTCCATTTTAGCCGCATTGGCATATTGAGTATCATAGCCGTATGTTGGAGTGAGCGCGACACTAATCAGCATGTCATCAACTGTATTCGAATAAGAAGTAAAACCGAGTGAAAACTTGTCATCCAAGAAACGGAAATCCGCCCCGAACTCAGTTTCAGTTTTTACTTCCGGTTTTAATTCACTGTTACCTTTATCATCATCCACACGATAGCCACCGCCCCATTGACCGACTGAAACAGGATCACTGTAAGAACTGTAACCGAATCCACTTTCGGCTAAGGTCTCAAAACGATGAGCCCCTGGCCTTACACCAACCTTACCCCACGCAACACGTATTTTTGCAAAACTGATAGCCCCCACACCGCTGAGTAAATCTGTCAACTGATAAGCCACATCAAATGCAGGATACGTGTAAGAATCACTGATTGTTGAGTGCGTTTCATTCGCCATTGATACATTAACAAAAATTTGATCCAATGCATCAAGTGATAGGACACCATAAGCTCGGGTTGAACGAATAAATAATCTACCATTATCAACTGCAGAGGCTTCTGCAGCCGTATTGACGTTGGTCGTCCATTTATCGGTATTCACAAGAAACCCATCAATGAATGATGATGATCGGCTATAAGCACGATCGTTTAAATTCCACCCGCCAGTCACAACCATCGACATAGAACCTAATCCTACATTCTGGCGTGCAATTACGTCATAATTTGTTTCTCGGTTAGTAATACGAGCCATATCGAAAGAACCAGCATTTCTAGCAGAACCAGCAGTCCCAGGAGGATAAAAACTTTCTCGGTTATCAGTAAATTGGTCAAGACCGCCACGCAATACAACTTCTGTTCCCGCAAAAGGCGTCAGATTCATTTCATTTGACATTATTATGCGATTAACCCGTGTTTCATTTTTTTGCTCATTAACAGTCCAATTTGGATTATTATAGATTGGATTTGTACTTGAACCACCTATATAACGTCTATAAGCTCGATGGCGATTAGTATATTCAGTACCACCACTAATGTATGTTCCTTTGTAATGCGTATTATCAAAGTCAGGAGCTGTTCTTAATAGTCCCAACATCAGACCTGAAACATTAGAACCCCTCTGTATACGGTTGGATTCACTGTAGGTGTATCCAACTTTGGATGTCACTGAAACTCTATCTGAAAGTTTAAATTTTGTATTTAGTCTAACATTATCTCGATCGTAAAAGGAATTTTTAATCATTCCGTCTTGACGTAAACGACTGTAACTAAATAGATACGTTTTAGTTAGATCACCACCAGAAATTTGGAAATCATCTTGAAGAAGTTTCCCTGTACCAAAAATCGCGTTAAAGTTTTTGTCAACAAAACGATCTTTTGAGTTTTTCTGGGTGATCGTATACTGAGTAAAATCGCCAACGTCAGATACGAAATAAGCTTTATTCTTATCGACCGCATCTTCACCACCGGCACGATCGTCAATTTTATCGCCCCAGGATTCAGCATGGGTAGTCCATACACCGTTACGTCCTTGGCCATAGGTAGTTTGCATTGGTATTCTTTCATGAATCTCATCAAACGACGACGTATGCTTATAGTTCATTTTCATTTTACCTGCAGCACCCTCTTTGGTTTGAATCACAATTACACCATTGGCGGCTCTTGAACCCCATAGAGCAGCAGCTGATGCACCTTTAAGAACTTCGACTGACTTTACATCATTGGCATTAAGGTCATTCATTCTTGACTGTTGTGTCACGCCACCAAACCTAGATGAGTTTCCATAAATTTGGGAGTTATTTATTGGCATACCATCAACAACTACAAGCGGCTGACTGGTACCCGAAATTGTATTATTGCCACGTATTCTAATGGAAGAGCCAGAGCCTGGGTCTCCACTTACAGCATTTACAATTACATTTGATGCCTTAGCAGCTAAGGAATTCATAACCATGGCTTCGCCTGAACGGGTCATATCTGAAGGTGTTACTGAAACACTAGTAGAACCCTGCTTGTCACGGTTAGCTTCAAATCCGAGTGCGGTTACACTCACGGCTTTTAAACCAATGGCATCGATCACCAATGAAAAGTTTTGGGTCGCACTACCGGACATAGGAACATCCACCTGAACGGATTGACTCGTATGTCCAATGTAACTGGCAGTTACTGTTACATTTGACCCACCGATTGTTCCACCAGGAACATCAATTCTATAGTCACCATTATTATCAGCGGCAGCTCCCATAGATGTACCATCTACGACTACATTTGCGCCAGCTAATGCATTGCCATTATTATCTGTTACTATTCCTTGGATTGTTGACTGTGCACTTCCCATTCCCATAACCAGAGCAAACAGAAGTGACATTTTTAGGTATTTTTTCATGAGATTAAACCTCCATTTATAATTAATTCTAATATGAATTATTGGGACAAAAGATACAATGAGCATTACCATATTGAAAGAGAAATGTATCTTCGCCTAGTTCAGTATAAGATTATTTAATGATCAAATGCAATATGTTATTAAACATAATGTAAATATATTTATTAACTGTTTACTTTAATTCCTTTATTTTCTTGATATGCTTATAAACAGTTGGACGTGTTATAGACAATGCATCGCTGATGATTGTTACTGCCCCTCGTTTATTCAAATGACCACCATTTATTAAAAACTTGATAACACCATATTTATCTTTTCTTGAAAAGATTTTATTTGTGAGTCCATGAGTAACACGGTAATGGTTAATAGCAATTTGGATTTCTTCTTTTGTGTTTCCATAAAAAAAGACTTCATTTTTGCGGATCACAGGATTTTCTTTTGTTCCCGTAAAATATGAAAGCACATCAGAAAATTGAGAGAAAACAGAAATGTCATAATTTAAGCCAAGTGAACCAATGATTTTATTTTGAGAATTTCTAATAGTTAAAGATGATGATTTTAACGGCTTTCCATCTGGACTTTCATTCTTATAATTCACAACCTTATCAGGCACTTTACCTTTAACCTTTTTATAGCCAAAGTCGGAGGTTCCTTCCCCCACTTTTCGACCAGTTATATGATTATTAAAAATGGCAATAATAGAATGTTCCGGATAACGCAAATCGTGGACAATGACCTCTAAATGTGGCTTAAACATTTCTGAAAGAATCTCTCCCATTTTTACATAATGGGATAATATTTCGTTATCGGTGTTTATTTCTTTTTTAGCCATTTATCTGTTATAAACTAACGATTAAACACGTTCTAAAGGTAGTTCCGATTTTTTCAATTTTTCAATCTTGATATTAAAAAGTCCATAAATAATGGCAACAATTGGATTAATCAGATTGAAAAAACAAAATGGCAAATAGGCAAAAGTGGCAACCCCGAGGGAAGCAGACATATATGCCCCACATGTGTTCCAAGGAATCAACGGAGAAGTAATTGTTCCCGCATCCTCTAATGTTCGGGATAAGTTTCTCGGGTCTAAACGTCGACGGGCGAATTCGGCTCGGTACATGCGACCAGGGATCACAATTGCAATATATTGATCGGCAGCAATAATGTTTATGCCAATACAGGTAGTCACTGTTGCAATAATTAATGATCCTGTGGTTTTCACATAAGTTAAAATAGATTCTACAATTTTGGTCAGCAAACCAATGGTTTCTAAGACCGCTCCAAAGGTTAGAGCGCATATTACAAGCCAAATTGTATTTAACATGCTTATCATACCACCTCGGCTTAAAAGGTCATCCACCATGGGAACGCCACTCTCAAGGATAAAGCCAGAATGTAATGCTGTCCACACACCAGAAATCATGGTTAGTGGCCCAGACAATTCCGGTCGATTCACAAAATTTCGTACCACATCTGGTTGCAAGATAACAGCGAAAATTCCACCCAATAATGCTCCTATCATAATGGTAGGAAAAGCAGGCATTTTTTTAAATGCCAAAACAAATACAACAATCAATGGAATAAAAGAGAAAATGCTTACATTAAAGGTAGAATCAATTGTATTCTGAAGTAATTCAAATCCGCCTGCTTCACCCGTCACTTCTCCTCGTAATCCCATAATTAAAAACAATAACAGTGCAATACCTAGACTAGGACCGGTTGTCCAAACCATATGGCGAATGTGGGTAAATAAATCCGTACCGGCTATGGCAGGAGCCAGATTGGTAGAATCAGATAATGGTGACATTTTATCTCCAAAATAAGCACCAGAGATCACCGCCCCTGCGGTGACAGGTCCCGATAACCCTAGACCGGCTGCAATTCCAATTAATGCCACCCCCAGCGTTCCCGCTACTGTCCACGAGCTTCCAATGCTCAATGCAGAGAGGGCACAAATCACGCATGCGGCAAAATAGAAAATAGACGGCGATAATATTTCCAAACCATAATAAATCATCGAAGGAACAGTTCCCGATATAATCCAGGTACCAATTAATGATCCCACAGCCAACAAAATCATGATAGCACCCATTCCCATGGAGATTCCTTTTACAATTCCTTTTTCTATTTCTCTCCAAACATATCCATTTTTTATGCCAACAATCGCTGCAATACATGCCCCAAGAAGCAATGCAATCTGGTTGGCACCAGAGGAGGATGCATCGCCGTACAGATAAACGGATAAAGCCAACATAATGATCAAAGAAATAATCGGAATTAAGGCATCGACCATCGAGGGAGTTTTATGCTTTGATGTCATTTAGTTCCTCTAAAATTGGGTTTTCGTTTTTCTACAAATGCACTGAGTCCTTCATTGGCTTCATCCGTGCCGAATAAATTACTGAATTTATTCACTTCAATTTTCAATCCCGCTTCGATTGTAGTCCCGATACCTCTACGAATACATTCCAGAGAGTGGGCAATGGCATTTGGACCATTTTTAAGAATCTGATCCCCAATTTCTGTACATTTATTCATCAATTCGTTCGACGGAACTACATGATTCACTAAACCGATTGATTTCGCCTCTGACGCATTTATCATTCGACCCGTTGTAATAATTTCATTGGCAATACCAGTCCCAACCAATCGGGGTAATCGCTGTGTCCCACCCCAGCCGGGAAGAATCCCCAACAATACTTCTGGTTGCCCAAAGACTGCCGTTTCACTGGCAACGCGGATATGACACGCCATGCTAATTTCACATCCTCCGCCAAGGGCAAACCCATTCACAGCAGCAATAATCGGTTTTGGTGAATTTTCGATCAGTACTGTCATTTGCTGACCCGTTTTGCCAAATTCGTAGGCATCCTTTGGGCCAAGGGCTTGCATTCTTTTAATATCTGCACCAGCCACAAATGCTTTATCCCCAGATCCAGTTAGAATTATTACACCAACATTATTATTATCAATACATGATTTAATCGCTGTAGATAAATCTTTTATTACCTCATTATTTATTGCATTTAGGGCATCAGGTCGACTAATGGTTAATACAGCTATTTGTTTAGATATATCAGTTAATATATAGGACATAAATTCCCTTTGCTATTTCCAAAAAGTACGACTGAATAAAACCATAATCGTAAATATTTCCAACCGACCCAAAAGCATACAAAACGTAAGCATCCATTTACCAATCGGGTGAAGTAATGCATAATTATCTGTGGGGCCAAATTCACCTAACCCAGGACCAATATTTCCGATGGCAGAGGCAGCGGCGCCGATGGCCGATTCAAAATCTAAATTCAATGTGGTTAATACCAATGCTGTAAGCCCAAATATGGACATGTAAAATAAAAAGAACCCCAATGTATTTCTCACAACATCCTCACCAATATAGCGATCACCAATTCGTATGGGTATGACAGCACGAGAATGCAACATGCGCCTTGTTTCCGTAGCGGCATATTTAACCAATAAGATTATTCGAGCCACTTTCATACCGCCACCTGTGGACCCGCCCATTCCACCTATAAACATGAGTATCAAAATTAAATACTGACTAAAATATGGCCAAATCTCATAATCAGCAGAACCGTATCCCGTGGTGGTTAAAATTGAAACACTATTGAATAACGATGCTAAAAAATTATCATGAGTCCATTCTCCCTGTGCAGATGCAACATTTAAGAATATAAATAAGGTAGCCATGACAATAATCCCAAGATAGGCTAAAAATTCTGGATCTTTTAAACAGAACTTCAGATTTCCTGTGAGAGATCGAAAATGAAGAGTAAAATTCACACCAGCAATAAACATAAATAATATAATAATATATTGAATAGCAGGGTTTCCATATGCTGCGATACTGGCATTTTGTGTACTGAAACCTCCAGTGGGCATGGTGGTAAAGGCATGACAGATCGCGTCAAACCCAGACATGCCACTAATACTTAATAATATGGCTTCTACTGCCGTTAAGCCTACATATACCATCCACAATATTTTGGCAGTCTCTTTTACGCGAGGACGAATTTTATCTGCGACGGGTCCGGGAACTTCCGCTTTGAATAACTGAACACCCCCCACCCCGAGTAAGGGTAAAATGGCAATAGTAAACACAATTATTCCCATACCACCAATCCATTGGATAAAGGATCGCCAATACAAAATACCGCGTGGCAAACTTTCTATACCATTGGGAAGGTTCGGGAGTGTTTGAGGGTTTCCAATAATTGACGCGCCTGTGGTCGTAACACCAGACATAGATTCAAACCAGGCATCAGTAAAGTTTGGAATGGCACCGGAAAGGTAAAATGGCAATGCACCGGCCAGTGCAACCAATATCCAAGCTAAAGTAACAATAGCAAATCCATCTTTACTATTTAGAGATCGATTTTTTCGTGTAAATACCCAAACCGGCAACCCAATAAATATACAAATCACCATTGATCGTAAATGCCCAACCAAATCGGGTTCATTATACCCCCAAGCAATGAGTGCTGGGACAACCATACTTAACCCAGTCAGTACGAGCATGGCTGCCAGTATATTTAAAATTGTTTTAGAGTTCATTAGACCTCAAAAAGCTTTCTTAATTTTGGTATTACCTTTGATTTTGCGAACACCAAAACCGTATCTTCCTCTGTTAACTGGGAAGATCCTCGTGCAATGGATAGGTGACCATGATGGTTAATGACACCCACAATACTATCTATGGGAAATTTTAAATCTTCTAAGGGCGCCTTTGTTACCTTACTTCCTGGTTCAGGATTAAATTCGATAACATCTACATCAATTTCATCGAATGTAGTAACGGATGTCTCTGTTTGATCACTAGTAATAAATCGTAAAATCGAATTTACAGTTGACATATTTTTGCTTAAAACAGCACCCACGCCAATTTCTTGAACAATGGGCATATACTCCGTTGTACTTACATGAATTACAGTTTGTTTAACGCCTAAATGGTGGGCCAGCATTCCAGAAAGTAAATTTGTTTGCTCACTTTCAGTCACAGCAATAAAACTGTCAGCATCTTGAATATTTTCTGCTTTTAAGATTTCCACATCCGTCCCATCGCCATAAAGTACCATTGTGTTTTTTAAATTAGCTGCAAGCCATTCAGCCTTATCTCTACGCTCTTCAATCATTCTAACACTTATCTCATTTTCTAGCTCTTCAGCTACACTTCTACCAATTTTACTACCACCTAATATTATTATTGAATTGGTTTGCGTCGCTTCCTTTCCAACTAATTTCATGAGCGATTCAAGTCTTTCTGTCTTCACGATAAAATAAACAGTATCACATTCTTTGAATTCAAAATCAGCCCATGGTACATGGGAATCGGAATCTCTCAAAACAGTTATTATTCCAAATTTGTAATCCTTTTCTGACTCACAAAACGCCTTGACGGTGTTTCCGATAATTGGACTATTATTTTCCAATCGAATGCCGATCATCTGCATACGTCCACCTTCAAAATCCATAGCTTGGGTTGCATAAGAATGGCGAACCAATCGCACTATTTCTCGACAAGCTTCTTTTTCTGGGTGTATAACAAGATCAATTCCAAATTTTTCCGGTTTTATTATAGAATCTCGAGTGGTGTATTGCTGATTTCTTAATCGGGCTATAATCTTTTTTGCGCCCAGTTCATGCGCTTGTTGAGATGCAATTAAATTGACTTCATCCACCCGTGTTAAACATAAAACGTAATCAGCCTCCTGAACATTGGCTTCAGATAAATTTCGAGGGCTGGCACCATTTCCTTCTACGACGATGACATCGAGATTTTCTGAAGCGCGTTTACATTTTACAGGGTCCACATCCACCACAGTTATATCGTGATCTTCTTGACTCAATGCTTTGGCTACGTGAAAACCAACTTCACCCACGCCGATAATGACTATGCGCATAATTTTTCCTTTCCGGTAAAAGTTTGAATTTTAAGTATAATATTCAAAGGATTCCCATTCTTTCTTTAATTACTTTCACGCCGAATATCAGCACCCAGGGCACTAAATTTTTCTTCAATTTTTTCATAACCCCTGTCAATGTGATAAACACGACTAATGACAGATTGACCATCGGCCATTAACGCAGCAATCACCAATGAAGCACTCGCTCGAATATCTGTAGACATAACTTGTGCTCCCTTTAATTTATCAACACCACGAACAATGGCCACGTTATTTTCCATAGATATATTCGCACCAAGCCGGTTCAACTCTGGCACATGGGAGAATCGATCATGATAAATGGTATCCGTAATAATACTTGAACCTGTCGCAGTAGACATGAGTGCAATCCACTGTGCCTGTAGATCGGTTGGGAATCCGGGATGCACATCAGTCATCATATCAACGGCTTTTAAACGATCGGTTTTTTCAATTGAAATCGTCTCGTCCCCCGAATGAATTGTACATCCTGCCTGTTCCAGCTTTTGCAACACGATAGATAAATGATCTGGGAAAACATTGGTTAAGGTAATTCTTCCTAAAGTTGCACCGGCCATTAGAAATGTGCCAGCCTCAATCATGTCGGGAATTATCTTGATTTCAACAGGCAATAAGGAATCTACACCATGTATGGTCAACTCATGCGTTCCAACACCTTCGATGTCGGCACCCATTTTTTTTAATACATTACATAACTGCACAATATGAGGTTCCTGTGCTGCATTGGTGATTTGGGTTATTCCACTGGCTAAAACAGCTGCCATAACAATATTGCCAGTAGCGCCTACAGATGGTATCTCAAAATGGATTTTCGCGCCTATTAATTTTTTCGCCCGGGCAATTATGTACCCTTCTTCCAAAATGATTTCTGCCCCAAGTTTTTCAAATCCTTTTAAATGGTAATCAACCGGTCGAGGTCCCCATGCACAACCACCTGGGAGCGAAACACGTGCCTCACCAAATCGGGCTAATAATGGACCCATAACGTAAAAAGAAGCACGCATGGTTTTTACTAAATCATATGGGGCTTCAAATGAATTTATTTTTGATGCATCAATTGTTAATAATTCTTCATGAAAATCCGTTTCTGCCCCAATTATATTTAATAACCGGATCATCGTTCGTGTATCTAATAAATCGGGTACGTGGATGAGTGTAGATTTTCCATTGGCCAATAGTGCAGCCGCCATTAGTGGTAAAACTGCATTTTTAGCACCGCCTATTTCAATGGTACCATTGAGACTATTCCCGCCATTTATAATGAATTTATCCACGTGCTTGATCCATAAATTGTTGAGCGGAAGTTATTCCTTCTTTTGTCACAGAATCACCACTAAATAACTTTGCAATTGCTGTTAATTTTTCTTCATGGTTTAGGTATCTGGCATTCACTGACGTTTTATCTTCTTTCATTGTTTTATCTATGTATAAATGATGATCTGCTCTGGAAGCGATTTGCGGTAAATGGGTAATACAGATAACCTGTTTATCCGTACTTAATTTTTCTAATGCTTCGCTCACTTTCTCCGCTGCTTGTCCAGAGATTCCTGAATCGATTTCATCAAATATTAACGTCTCAACCGGATCATATTTCTTCAAAACAGATTTAATTCCCAACATGATTCTGGAGACTTCACCGCCAGATGCAATTTTTGTTATTGGTTTTGGTACTTCCCCAGGATTGGCGCTGAGAAAAAACTCAACCTGATCATAACCTTTTGATCCATACCTTACTGGATTACCATCAAATATAATGGCGCTACTTTTTTCAAATTTCTGATCCATTCTAACTTCAAATTTTGCACCCGGCATATTGAGTTGAACCATTTCATCTTCAATTTCAGTTGCGATTTTTGTTGAATATTTATCTCGAACAGAATTGAGTTCATCCGCAAGTTTTTGATAACGATTAATTAAATGGGTTTTCTCTTCTTCCAAATTCGAAATAGAAATATCAATGCCAGACAATTCCTCTAATTCTATTTTCGATTCCTGAATATAATTTTGAACCAATTCAATTGATCCACCATATTTCCGTTTTAAACTTTCAATGGCTTGCAATCGTTCTTCCACTTCTTGTAACTGACTTGGGTCCAGTTCTAATGAATCAATATGTTGGATTAAATCACTGGATGCATCCTGGATAGTTACCGAAGCTTGTTGAATGGATTCCATATACGGATTCAAAGTATCGTCATATTTTGATAATCGATTTAATTCATTAACTGCTGACGCAAGTTGGCGATAAATAGAATGATCATTCTCTGTTAATGATTGATTTAATCTTTGAACAGTGGATACCAATTCTTCAACATGATTTAATCGTTTAAATTCTTTTCCCAGATTAATATCTTCATCAATTTGTGGATCAATTGACTGGATTTCCTGAATTTGAAATTGAAGCAACTCTTTTTGGTTCTCCGCTCCTTTTTGTCTCTCAATCAACAGATCTAACTCTTTCATTGTTTGAACCAAATCCAAATAGGTGGCCTGAATTGTTTGAACTAAATTATCTGAATCACAAAACCTATCTAAAAAATCAATATGTGTCGCCGCATTCATAATGTATTGTTGTTCATGCTGTCCATGGAAATCTGCTAACGTTGAAACAGTATCTCGATAAATTTGCTCAGCGATTGGTTCGTCATCGATAAATGATCGAATTCGACCTCCTTTACTGATTAATCTTCTCATTATTGTCTCTTGACCATCCATCGTTAATTCAACTTCAACAATAGCTTTTTCTTCACCGCTTCTGACATCCGTTTTATCTCCATTCGCACCTAAGATAATACCCAGAGATTTAAGAATAAGGGATTTCCCTGCACCCGTCTCTCCGGTAATAACTGTCAGTCCATTTTTCAATGGTAGCGATAACTCATTTAGGATTGCAAAGTTTTTGATAAATAGGCGTTGAATCATTCTTTATTTCCTAACACAAGTAATGAACCAATACTCACCCCAATCGTATCGGCTAACACATCCCATCCACTTGAGAATCGACCTGAAATAAATGATTGAAGATATTCATCCAAACCACCAAATACAATTCCAAGAGGAATCACAACCAATAGGGTCCGATAAGAAATAGAATTCATACTTTTCATGGCTAAAATGCCTAAAATAAAATATTCAACAAGGTGAATCAATTTATCCCAAGTAAGCAACCATGTCTTTGGCATACTCTGGGCAGGCACACTAGATACACTCAATATGAGGATCATATATGCCACCATTAATATTCGAAATGTTTTATGATTCATAATCTCGAAAAGTCGTTCCTATTTGACTCAATAAGTCACTGGCAATCATTCCACGCTGACTATTCATTTCTGTCCATTTGTCTGCGGCCCTACCATGTATAAATATTCCCAATTTTGCTGCTTCGATAGTACCAAACCCCTGAGCCATAAATGAAGCAATTATTCCAGTTAACACATCACCGGTTCCAGCTGTAGCTAGGCCTGGATTCCCGGTAGAATTAACAGCGCCTTGACCTTGCCATGCAACCAAAGAAGGTGCAAATTTTGCAACCAAAATACCAGGTAATTTTGCCATAATTTTTTCAATCGTACCCGGAAGGTCTTTTTGAATTAATTCAGTAGGAATATCCATCAATTGACTTAGTTCCCCAATATGAGGTGTAATAACGAAATCTGATTTAATATTCTGAAATAACTCTATATTTCTATAGAATGGTCTTAAACCATCGGCATCAATTACCATAGGCTTTTCAATTGTTTTTATCAATGACTCAACCAATTCATGGGTACGATTATCCTGTCCCAATCCAGGTCCAATCGCAACCACATCACACCAATCAACACAATTCATAATTGTGTCATAATTCAGTTGAGTGAAAATACCTGACCCCTCGTCAGGGCAAGGTATCGTCATCCCTTCGGTAATCTTTGCTTCATAAATAGAATTCAAAGAAGCGGGAGCACAGGTAATCGTTAAACCGACACCGCATCTCAAAGCTGCCATTGTCGTCATATATGCAGCGCCTGTCATTCCAATTGATCCTGCCACAAATAAAACCTTCCCTTGAACGTGCTTATGGGTAGTTTTCGCTAATGGCTTTAAAATCGCTCGAATTTCTTTCTCTGAAATCACAGACCATAATCGACCATCTAATTCATTAATAATATCTGGAAAACCAATATCTACTGAATGAATGTGACCCGAAAAACTTTTACCCGGTTCAATGGACATACCCAATTTTGAATATCCCATTGATACGGTATCATCGGCATTTACAGCATGGGGATCAGCAGTACCCGTTGTGGCATCCACACCAGAAGGAATGTCCGCTGATACGATGAGTTTACACGTATTTATCCATTCAAGCCATGGTATCGTATCTGCTCTAACACTTCCTGAAAAGCCTGTACCCAATACAGCATCAACCATGAGGTCGAATTTAGGTTTTGTTGAAGGAATATGATTGTTGTAAAATATTTGAAGCCCATTTTTCTGGCACCGATCAGAATATATTAATGCATCCCCATCAATGGCATTTTTCTCTACCATAGCATAAATCTTAACATTGAATCCCCATAGATGTAGTAGTTCACCCGCCGCAAATCCATCTCCACCATTATTCCCTTTTCCACAAACAATTCCAATTTTGGGGCTATGAATATCTACCAGATTTAAGCGGATGAATTCTGCCAGTTTTAGACCTGCATTCCCCATGAGAGCCTCTCCCGAGATGCCATAATCGCCCATTGCCATTCTATCTAAGTTTTGTGCTTGTTCTCGAGTAATTACACGCATTTATACCACCAAAATTGCCATGGCAACTGCATATTCTGATTCATGAGAGATACTGACCATTACATTTTCATACTTATAATTTAGAATAGACGATACTGCCGGCGCGCCATTTTCTTCAGGTAATATTTCAATATCTATAAATCCGATTTGATTCGTCATGCCTGAGGAATAGAAACACTTTTTTATTGCCTCTTTGGCGGCGAATCGACCAGCAAAATGGACAGATGGGTTGGCTTTGCCATCACAATAATTAATTTCTTTTTGAGAAAATGTTTTTTGTGTAAATCGATCGCCGTGTTTTTCCAGCAATCGGGATATTCG
>Ga0209249_1001002_pt1 | contig 29959 bp, 24 predicted proteins | sample SaaInlV_200m_DNA_4_FD_184653 | JGI IMG/M metagenome (GOLD analysis project Ga0209249, IMG submission 184653) | Marine microbial communities from expanding oxygen minimum zones in the Saanich Inlet - SI037_S3LV_200m_DNA (SPAdes) (version 2) | ecosystem: Environmental > Aquatic > Marine >...
TTCATAGTATATGGTAACCTATCAAACTCTTCAAAAAATTCTCTAAAGACAGCTGGAGAAATAGATGGATAACTTAACACTCTCTACAAATCAAGATACTATTGAAAAGGATTATAAAATTTGAAAAAAATATTATTAGTATTTGGAACAAGACCAGAAGCTATAAAAATGGCACCATTAGTAAAAGAATTTCAAAAAGATACTATTAACTTTGAAACAAAAGTATGTGTAACGGCTCAACATAGAGAGATGCTTGATCAAGTACTTGATTTATTTGACATTACACCAGATTATGATCTAAATCTTATGAAACCTGGACAGGATTTATATGATATTACTACAAATGTATTGCTAGGTATGAAAGATGTATTAAATGACTTTAAACCTGATGTTGTTTTAGTTCATGGAGATACTACAACTACATCAGCTACTTCATTAGCAGCATTTTATCAACAAGTTAAAATAGGTCATGTTGAAGCAGGTCTTAGAACTGGTGATCTATTAAGTCCGTGGCCAGAAGAAGCTAATCGCCAAATTACAGGGGTATTAGCAAATTATCATTTTGCACCTACTGTTACATCAGAAAACAATCTTTTAAAAGAACATAAAGATTCTAAAAATATTATTGTAACTGGTAATACTGTAATTGATGCATTATTTTTAGCCTTAGAAAAAATTCAAAATAATAAAGAACAAGAAACACAAATTATAAATCAATTATCTAAATTAAATTATAATTTAGTATATGATAAACGGATAATTTTAGTTACTGGACATCGTAGAGAAAATCATGGTCAAGGTTTTATAAATATTTGTAGAGCATTAAGAGAGCTAGCAGTAAATAATCCTGAATTAGATATAGTATATCCTGTACATTTGAATCCTAATGTACAAAAGCCAGTAAAAGAGTTATTGTCAGATATTGATAATGTATACTTGATAGAACCACTGCAATATGAACAATTTATATATCTGATGGATAAATCATACTTTATCATCACAGATAGTGGTGGAGTACAAGAAGAAGCACCAAGTTTAGGCAAACCTGTACTTGTTATGAGAGATACAACAGAAAGACCAGAAGCATTAGAAGCAGGCACAGTTAAATTAGTAGGGACTGATATAAAACTTATAGTTAAAGAAGCTACTAAACTAATAAATGAGAAAGAATCGTATGAACGAATGAGTAAAGCACATAATCCATATGGTGATGGTAATGCTTGTAGTAAAATAGTAAAATTTTTAAAGGAAAGTGAATAATTATGAATAAAAAGATATGTGTAGTAGGATTAGGATATATAGGTTTACCGACAGCAGCATTACTTGCAAATAGAGGTTATGATGTACATGGGGTAGATGTAGTTCAAAATACGGTAGATATTATTAACCGTGGTGAGATACATATAGTTGAACCAGAACTCGATACATTTGTGCAAGCAGCAGTTAATAGTGGTAAATTAAAAGCAGATATTAAACCAGTTCATGCAGATATATTTATCATAGCAGTACCTACACCTTTTCATGATGGATATATACCTAATATTGACTATATAGTAAGTGCTACAAAAGCTATATCTACATATGTAAAAGAAGGTGATATTGTGATTCTAGAGTCAACTTCTCCTGTAGGTACTACTCATACAGTAGAAGATACACTAAAAGAACATGGCGTAGATACTACAAACGTTCATATAGCTCATTGTCCAGAAAGAGTACTCCCTGGTCATATCATGAGAGAACTTGTAGAAAATGATAGAATAGTAGGTGGTACAACTGCTCAAGCAACTAAAATCACAGCAGAATTTTATAGAGAGTTTGTAGCAGGAGAAGTACTTGAAACTGATGCCAAAACTGCAGAGATGGCAAAGCTTACAGAGAACTCTTTTAGAGATACAAACATAGCCTTTGCAAATGAGCTTAGTATTCTTTGTGATAAATTTGGTATAGATGTGTGGGAACTAATAAAACTTACAAACAGACACCCAAGAGTAAATGTACTTCAACCAGGTTCTGGTGTAGGTGGTCATTGTATAGCAGTCGATCCTTGGTTTATTGTTCATGCTGGTGGAGAAGATGCAAAAATGATAAGAACAGCAAGAGAAGTAAATACCTATAAGACTCAATGGGCAATAGAAAAGATAAAAAATGAAGCACTTACTTTTGAAAAAGAAAATGGAAGAAAAGCAAAAATAGCATGTATGGGACTAGCATTTAAGCCAGATATTGATGATCTTAGAGAGTCTCCAGCACTTTATATTACTAAAACTCTTATATCTCAAGGGTTTGATGTACTTGCAGTTGAGCCAAATATAGAATCTCATAAAGAATTTAAAATAATAGATTATAAAGAAGCAATAAAGCAAGCTGATGTAGTAACTTTTTTAGTAGCTCATAAAGAGTTTAGAAAGTTAGAAATAGAAACAGATTTAGATTTTTGTGGGGTATTAAAATAATGAAATATAATGAAGTAAAAAAAGCTTTAAAGAAAAATCCTAAAACATGGTTGGTAACAGGATGTGCAGGTTTTATTGGTTCAAATCTAATAGAAACACTTTTATTGCTAAATCAAAAAGTAGTAGGATTAGATAACTTTGCTACAGGACATAAGTATAATCTTGAACATGTAAAAAAATCTGTATCAAAAGAACAATGGAAGAATTTTAACTTTATGGAGGGTGATATTACTAACTATGACACATGTATGTATATCACAAAAGATATAGATATTGTACTTCATCAAGCTGCACTTGGTTCGGTTCCAAGGTCTATTGATAATCCTGTAAACTCAAATGCATCAAATGTAAGTGGATTTTTAAATATGCTTACTGCTTCAAAAGACAATGGAGTAAAAAGACTTGTTTATGCTTCTAGTTCATCGGTTTATGGTGATTCACAAGAGCTTCCAAAAGTAGAAAAAAGAACAGGAAATCTTCTATCACCTTATGCTGTTACCAAATATGTAAATGAACTTTATATGGGTGTATTTTACAAATGCTACGGTTTTGAATCGATTGGACTTAGATATTTTAATGTATTTGGCAAAAGACAAGATCCAAATGGAGCATATGCAGCTGTTATGCCAAAATGGATATCACAAATGTTAAATGGTGACGATGTATATATAAATGGGGACGGAGAAACTAGTAGAGACTTCACTTATATTGATAATGTTGTTCAGGCAAATATTTTAGCAGGGACGGCTATAGAATCACAGGCTTCTGCTAAAGCTTATAATATAGCTGCAGGTGGAAGAGAAACATTAAATAATCTTTTTTCAGCTATAAAAAATGGTTTAGAGAAAAAAGTTACAGGGTTGAAAATTAAAGATGCTATTTATAGAGATTTTAGAGCTGGAGATATTAGACATTCAAATGCAAATATAGACAGTGCAATAGAATTTCTAGGGTATGAGCCAACTCATGTACTTGAACTTGGACTAAAAGAATCATTACAATGGTATATAAATGATATTAAAGGAAACAAATAAAATGACTAATTCTAAAATCTGTATAATAGGTCTGGGTTATGTGGGACTACCTTTAGCCCATGCCTTTTCTTCAAAATATAAAGTAATAGGATATGATATATCACAATGGAGAATAGATGAATTAAGTAATGGCCATGATAGAACACTTGAGCTTAGTGATAATCAAGTAAATGAAGCTATTAGTAATGGTATGAAATTTACATTAAATAGTTATGATATAAAAGATTGTAATTTTTATATAGTGACTGTACCAACGCCGATAGATAAAAATAAAAGACCAGACTTAACACCATTAATTAAAGCAAGCGAAACCATAGGAAAAGTACTTAAAAAAGATGATATAGTTATCTATGAATCTACGGTATATCCAGGAGCAACAGAAGAAGAGTGTGTACCAGTATTAGAAAAGTTTTCTAACTTAAAATTTAATAAAGATTTCTTTTGTGGTTATTCTCCCGAACGAATAAATCCGGGAGATAAAGAACATACAGTTACAAAAATACTTAAAGTAACAGCAGGTTCAACTGTTGAAATTGGGAAAAAGGTAGATGAACTTTATTCTTCAATTATAACAGCAGGGACTCATCTAGCACCAACAATAAAAGTAGCAGAAGCAGCAAAAGTAATTGAAAACTCTCAAAGAGATATAAATATAGCATTTGTAAATGAACTTTCAATGATATTTAATAAGCTTGGCATTGATACAAATGCAGTTTTAGAAGCAGCTGGAACTAAATGGAATTTTCTAGCTTTTAAACCAGGCCTTGTAGGTGGTCATTGTATTGGTGTAGATCCATACTACCTTACACATAAAGCTCAAGAGGTAGGTTATAATCCGGAAATCATCCTAGCAGGTAGAAGACTTAATGATAATATGGGAATCTATGTAGCTAATCAAGTTATAAAACTTATGATTAAAAAAGGATATAAAATAGAAGGCTCAAAAGTTCTTGTACTTGGTATCACATTTAAAGAAAACTGCCCAGATATAAGAAATTCAAGAGTTATAGATGTAATAGAAGAACTTCAAGAATTTGGATGTAATATAACTGTATCAGATTATTGGGCCGATAGTGAAGAAGTAAAACATGAGTATGGATTAGATCTTAATAATGATGTTAATTATAATGATTATGAAGCGGTAGTTTTGGCTGTATCTCATGATAAATATAAAGAACTAAAGCTAAAAACCAATACAAATATAGTATTTGACATTAAGTCTATTTTAAATGATAGTGATGGGAGACTATAGTGTTAAATAGTATTATTTCAAAAAATATAGCCATAAAAATGAGTGATAAAATTATAAAATTTATAATAAATAATTTTATCTCATTAAAATAAACATTAAAGATATTTAATATGTGTGGAATAACTGGATTCTGTGATTTTAACAAAAAATCAAATAAAGATATTTTAATAAAAATGACTGATGTATTGCATCATAGAGGACCAGATGACAGTGGCTATAGCGTTGATAGTAATAATTATACAAATATCGGTTTAGGTCATAGAAGACTGTCAGTATTAGATATATCTCGGCATGGTCATCAGCCAATGTCATATGATAATTTTGAAATAGTCTATAATGGTGAAGTTTATAATTTTAAAGAGATAAGATTAGAACTTGAAAAATATAATTATTTCTTCAATAGTGATAGTGATACAGAGGTTATTTTAAAAGCATATCATAAATGGGGTATAAAAGCTGTTGATAAATTTAATGGGATGTTTGCTATATCTATTTATGATAAAAATAATAAAAAATTAGTACTTATTAGGGATAGATCGGGTGTTAAACCACTTTATTATTATTTCAAAGACGATGTATTTTTGTTTGCTAGTGAGTTGAAAAGTTTTTATGAATATCCATATTTTAAAAAAGATCTCAATATAGAGTCAGTTGCCTTATTTTTACAAATGGGATTTATTCCAGAACCTTATGCAATTTTTAAAGATACTTTCAAACTTAAATCAGGACATTACCTTGAATTAGATATAAAGAATAAACAGATTAATGAAGTATGTTATTGGAATATATTAGATTTCTATAAAAAAGATAAAATTATAATAAGTGAAAATGAAGCTATTAAAGAAGTTGAAAAACTTATGCAATCTGCATTTGAATATCGAATGGTTTCTGACGTACCTGTAGGAATATTTTTAAGTGGAGGGTATGATAGCTCATTAGTTACTGCACAATTGCAACACAATAGAACTCAAAAACTAAATACTTTTACTATTGGTTTTCATGAAAAAAAATATAATGAAGCTAACTATGCTAAAGAAATTGCAAAATACTTAGGAACAAATCATACTGAACAGTATATTAACTTTAAAGATGCTCAAGAAACTATATCTTTGTTACCTGAGATATATGATGAACCATTTGGTGATCAATCTGCTATACCTACTATATTGGTTAGTAAACTAGCTAAACAAAGTGTTACTGTATCTCTTAGTGCAGATGGGGGAGATGAAATATTTGGTGGATATAATAAGTATACTGACACTTATCCAAAAACTAAAAAAGTAGCTAATATTTTAAGTGCCTTTTTTACTCCAAAGCAAATATGTAAAGTTGCATATCATTTACAAAATAGTGGACTTACTAATAAACCATCGTTTGAAAGTAATGTTGCAAAAATTGTTTTTGAAAATAGTGATTCAATGACGAATCTAGTCTCCTATTCTACCGCTCCTACAATGATAGAAAAACTTATACCTAGCTATAAATATAAAAGAATAATTACAAATTTTGATTTAATAAATGAGTTAGACAGTTTATCTGAAATAGATAAAATGCTTGCACTTGATTATAAAACATATATGGTTGATGATATTTTACATAAAGTGGATAGAGCGACTATGTCAGTAAGTCTTGAAGGAAGAGAACCTTTGTTGGATCATAGAATTATAGAATATGTAGCACGATTAGATTCCAAATTAAAAATTAAAAATGGTGATAAAAAATGGCTACTAAAACAAGTAACACATAAATATATTCCAAAAAAGATGATGGATAGACCAAAAAAAGGCTTTTCAATACCAATTCATATATGGCTTAAAAATGATCTTAAAGAGTATATGGAAGAGTATTTTAGTCATTATGATAGCGGTATATTATGCAAAAATGAATTAGAAAAGATCAAAGAACTTTTTTACAAAGATAAAGCAAATTTTCAAATGGTATGGCATATATTAGCATTTCAAATGTGGCATAAAAGGTGGATGTCATAATGAATATTTTAATGGTTATAGGTCAGTATTATCCTATAATTGGAGGAGCAGAACAACAAGCTCAAAAACTTTCAGAAGAATTAGTAAGGCAAGGACATAATGTAGAAATTGTTACCTACACTAGAAGGGGATTGAAAAAGTTTGAACTTATAAATGGTATTAAAGTATTTAGATTAAGAGGTTTTCTTTATAAATCAATTCGTGAATACTCTTTGATATTAAGTATGTTACTGTTTGTTTGGAAAAGAAAAAATAAATATGATTTGATTCATTGTCACCAGGCACTTTTTCCTACATTTTCAGCTGTTATAGCTGGAAAACTATTTAATATTCCAACTATAGCTAAATTAGGTAGTTCTGGTTCAATGTTTGATTTAATGCTTTTAGGAAAAAACCATCTTATAGGTAATCTTTATGTTAATTATACTATTAATAATATAAATAATTTTATAGCTATATCATCACAAATTTTTGATGAGTTAAAAACATTCAATGTTCCGGTGAGTAAAATTAAAATGATTCCAAATGGTATTCATATTGATAAGGTTAAAAAAAACAATAATAAGAAAGATATAGCTTTTGTCGGTAGATTATCGAAAGTAAAAAACATTCCATTTTTAATAAAAATATTCAATCATTTAAATATTGATTCTATTTTAAATATTTATGGAAATGGGGATCAAAAAAAAGAAATACAAGCATTGATTAAGCATAATAACTTGGAAAATAAAATAATAATTCATGGAGCTAAAGAACAAGAAGATATAAAATATGCTTTGGTAAAATCTTCAATTTTTGTGTTGCCATCCTTTACAGAAGGTCTTTCAAATGCTCTTTTAGAAGCTATGGCATATGGAGTAGTTCCAATAGTATCAGATATTCCAGGAAATAGATATGCCTTAGGGGAAGAGTTAGCAAATATATTAGCTTTACCGTTAGATGAACAAATATGGATAGATAAAATAAATTATTTACATAATAATCCTTATATTTTAATTGAACTATCCAAAAAGGTTAAAGAAAGAGCAAGTCTTTTTGATATTAAATCTATTACAAAACAGTATGTAAAATTATATGAAGAGATAGTAAATTGAAAATAATATATACTAACATAAATATTGTAGGCTTAATAAATTATGATTAAAAAAATAATAAACACAGAAAATAAACAAAAACTTTTTAATAATTTTCTATCATTAGCAACATTACAAATGTTAAACTATTTATTACCAATTATTACGTTTCCGTATCTTGTAAGAGTATTGGGAATTGAGAATTTTGGTTTATTAGCATTTGCAGGTGCTATTGTTGCTTATTTTGCTATATTAACAGACTATGGTTTTCAGCTTTCAGCTACAAAAGATATATCAGTTAATAGAAATAATAAAAAGAAAGTTATAGAAATTTTTAGTGCAGTTATGAGTATTAAATTATTTTTAATGTTTTGTAGTTTTTTGATTTTATTTTTTATAATATCAAGTATAGATTCACTAAAAAAAGATATGCTAATATATATATTTACTTTTGGAAGTATCGTTGGTCAAGTTTTATTGCCAACTTGGTTCTTTCAAGGTATGGAAAAGATGAAGTATATTACTATTGTAAATATAATTTCAAGAGTAATATTTACAATATCTATTTTTATATTTATAGAAAATGAAAACGATGTTTATTTTGTACCGTTGCTAAATTCACTTGGAGCCATAATTGCAGGAATAATATCGCTAGCTTTTGTAAAAAAAGAATTCAATATTTCATTTAAGTTTCAAAAAACTAATATATTAAAAAAATATTTTTTAGAAGGATGGCATATTTTTATGCAAAAATTTTACGTAAATATTTATACAAGGACTAATATTCTTATATTGGGGATATTAACAAATAATACTGTAGTTGGGTATTATTCAATTGCTGAAAAAATTATTGATATATTTAGACAATTATTTACTGTTATTTCACAGGTATTTTATCCACATTTTGCACAATTAGTAAAAAATAATCCGTTATTAGCATTTACTCAGCTAAAAAAAGTAACTAGCGTTATGTTGATAGTCAGTTTTTTATCAACAATGATTTTATTTTTTAGTGAAAATTTTATTATTTCAATAATTACTGGACAAGATTCAAACAATGAAATTATTGTAGTATTAAATGTACTAATGTTAGGAATCACACTAATACCTTTATTTTCTCTTTTAACAACTACATTAGTTTCAATTAATAAATCAATTGTTTTAAATAAAATAGCTAGAAATAGTGCACTTATTAGTCTTGTATTATCACCAACATTAATATATTTTTTTAATGGTGTAGGATTAGCGACCACTATAGTTATATTGCAAATATACATTATATATAACTACAGTATAGTTATATATAAATATTATAAATTAAATGTGAGGTAATTAAATGAAGCTTTTTTTTGTAGGAGATTATTATCAAAATAATAAAACTTTAAACATAACAGATAATTTTCTTAATAAAATATTAGATAGTGACAAAATAGTATTAAATCTTGAAGCACCAATATTGTCAAGTAAATTAACAAAAGCCTTAAAAAGTGGGCCTAATATATATATGAATGTTGATTTATTAGAAAATTTGCAGAAGTTTAAAGTAAATTTATTAGCTTCTTGTGCCAATAACCATATAGGAGACTATGGCAAAGAAGGTGTATTTGAAACTATTAATAATCTAAAAGAGTCTAATATACCTTACTTTGGTTGTGGTGCAGATGAATTAAATGCACAAAAAGAATACTTAATTAATGAGCAAGTAGCTATTATTGGAGTAGCTGAAAATGAGTTTGGTATGGCTTCAGATAATTTTCCAGGAGCAAATGGATTGCAAGTAGATAAAATTTTTAGGCAAATTAAAAAATTAAAAAGTAAGGAATATGTAATAATAATATATTTTCACGGTGGAAATGAGTATTGTCCTATTCCAAATCCCTTTATCAAATCTTTATTTAAATCCTTTATTGATGCTGGAGCTAGTGTTATTATTGGTAACCATACACATTGTCCACAAGGTATAGAAAAATATAATGAAGGATTAATTTTTTATAGTCTAGGTAATTTTGCATTCGATAAACCAGTATCAGAAAAAGTTAATAATAAACAAAAAATAAAAAATATCATAAAAAAATTAATAGGATATAAGTCAAAAAAATCTTTTGATTTTTGGAACATTGGATATGGAGTTTCAATAGATATACAAGAAAATAATATCAATTATGAAGTGGTACCATTAAAATACACTAATAGTACGATTGATTTATTAAATAATCAAAGTGAATTTGATAATTATTTAAAAGAAATATCTTTAATTATTAATGATCGGACCAAGTATGATGAATTATGGGATAGTTGGCTTTATGCAAGGAAAAATAATATTTTAAATATTATTGATAATATCAACTATACAAAAATTTATACTGGTGAACAATCAGTTTTACCATTTAGAAATTTATTAACCTGTGAATCACATTTGGAAGTTTTAAAAGGATTAAATAAATTAGTAGAATTAGGTAAATTAAATCAGCATAATGTACTAAATATAAACAAATACCAAAATCCACATAATTTTGAAATAAAGGACTAAAATGAAAAATACACGAATAGAATTTTTAGATACATTAAGAGGTATATCTATAGTTATGGTTTTGTTATATCATTACTTTTATATATACTATAGAAATAAAGAAGTTTCTTATGAATATTTTGATTTATTTACTTATTTTATATCAAACTTTAACTTGGTTATAGCTGGAGTTTTTATATTTTTTTTAATAAGTGGTTTTGTAATAAGTTTAACTTTGCAAGAGAATAGAGAAAAAAAATATTATTTTGATTTTATGGTTAAGAGATTTTTTAGAATAATTCCAACATATTGGTTTGCTATATTTTTTTCAGTAGTTTTATTCTGGATATTTAACTTTAGTTATAAAAGTTTTTCTATAGAACAAATTTTAGCAAATATGTTTATGTTGCAAGGGTTTTTTCATATAAACCATGTTGATGGAGTTTTCTGGACAATATTAATAGAAGTTAAATTTTATATAATTGTTTTTGTGTTAGGTATCTTTGGGTTATGGAAATATAAAAACTATATTACTTTATTATTTGCTATTTTTTGTTTTACGGTTCTATTTTACGGGGTATTAAATGATAAATTTCTAGCTAATGCTATTTGGTTTTATTTATGGTCTATGTTTATAGGGAGCTTGTTTACGCAAGAGTCATCAAAACTTAAGATATTTAATTTTTCGCTTTTTGTTATATTTTTGGTGATTTCTTTATATTTAGTAAGGTTTGAAGAACTATATAAAACAGGTATAGTAGAGAGTTGGATAATAGGAGGAGTAATATTTACTCTATTTTATAATAAAAAATGGAGTATACGACTACTTAGTAGCTTTGGAAAAATAAGTTATTCATATTATTTATTACATCAAAATACAGGATATCTTATTTTGTCACTTGGTATTTTTTCATCATTTATGATGAATCATATTTTTAATATACTAATCACTATTTTTATTTCGTTTATTGTATATAGATATATTGAAACACCATCAAATCAATATGGGAAACAGCTCATTAAAAGGAAAAAATAAAATGGACCATATAACAGTAGGCGTTGTAGCTACTAGCACAAGTTCAAGTGAAAAATCAAGTCAATATATTGAACTACTTGAAGCAAATAACATCAAATATATTAAAATTGATTTAAAATTAATCTCAATGGATAAAGCACTTAATAAAGTATTGCAGTGTAGTCATGTTATTTTTAGATTTGCACATTATGATACAGATAGACAGATAGTTAGTGGTTTTTTTAATGCTATTGAACTAAAAGGGATTAAAGTATTTCCAAACTACTCTACTGCTTGGCATTATGATGATAAGATTGCAGAATATTCTTTATTAAAATTATTCAATAAAGAATCAATTTTTACAAATGCTTATTTTACAAAAGTTGCTTTAGAAAAAGAGATAGATAATATGAATTTTCCTATTGTATTTAAACTAAAAAAAGGTGCAAGTTCAAATACTGTCAAGCTTATAAATTCTAAAGAAAGCCTACTGAATATTTCAAAAAGAATGTTTACAGTTGGCTTTAGTCCAATAGATTCATTTATTTTATTTGAAAAGGAAAAAATAAAAAATATTATAAGAATAATATTTTATAAAACATTTTCTAAATGGCCAACAATATTAAGGAATAATTGGAATAAAGAAAAGGGCTATGTGCTACTTCAAGAATTTATGCCTAATAATGATTATGATACAAGAATAACAGTTATAGGAAATAAGGCATTTGCCTTTAGAAGGTTTAATAGAGAAGGTGATTTTAGAGCATCAGGTAGTGGCAAAATAAGTTACAATCAGGATGGAATAGATAAAAAGATGATACAAATGGCCTTTGAATGTTCAAAAGAGTTAAACTTTCAATCTATGGCTTATGACTTTTTGTATGATAAGAATAGAAATCCAAAAATTTGTGAGATAAGTTATACATATCAAAGTGAAGCTATATTTAACTGTCCTGGATATTGGACTGATGATTTGAAGTTTGAAAGTGGTAACTATTGGCCTGAACAGTTTCATATTGAGGAGTTATTAAATATGAAACTTAATATAAGACAAACAAAATAAGTACTTTAAGTAAATCAAATAAAAAGGTTATGTATCGATATGTATCTAAAGAATTGCTACAAAATGAGAGTTTTAATGGTGATAAGCCAATATTATTATATAAAAAAGACAAGATTAAAAGTTAGTATGGACTACTAGGTGAATATATTAATTAGCAGATATTTGATTTATGGAGTATTTTTTTTAACCCCTACTACTTTAGCTATGTTTGCTCCTATAACATTTAACAACAAACTTACATCTGGTGGTATAGTTTTACTATTAAGTATACTTTTTTTAACTTACGTTGCCAAAATAAAATACCAAAAAGAACACCTGTATCTATTAATGTTTATTCTTATAAATATTATATATTATTTTATATCTATTTTACATTATGGAGTCTGGCCTATTCATAAAGATATGTTTGATACAACGATAGTTTTAATAACTTCACTTATTACTATGTTTACAGTTTTCGTATATTATGCTGTTATAATAAAATCAAAAGCAAACCTTTTGCTTTTTCCATGGTTGTTTGGTGCTGGTATATTTGTAAATGCAATATTTGCAATTTTGATGTACAATGTAGTCTCAAAGGTTTTTGATATCTCTAGTACATATGAATTCCGAGATATATTTTATAAATTAGAAACAGACCCAAAGCTTGATGAAACAATGAATACACTTCCCTCTATTGCACAATGGGTATTTAAGTATTATGATATTATGGGTGGAACAGCATCTATAGGTCCATTTTTGTCATTTGCAGCTACTTATTTGTTGATATATTTTATATTTTCATCAAATAAAAGCAAATCTATATTTTTATTATTTATATCTTTTATGGCATATTATGGAGCATATTTAATGGCTTCAAGAAGTTCATTATTGACACCTGTAGTAGGTATAATAACACTTTTCTTAATATTAAGTTATCAACAGTATAAAAAATATTTTATAATAAGTTTATTTGTCATGATAGGTTTGTTTTTTTCCATAATATGGCTAGTCTATTTTTATTCAGATTCTATACCTATATTGAAGAGATTAACTTTAGAAGTCATGTTAGAGAATCAAAGAATTAAACTTTGGAGTGTAGCACTATTATTAAGTTTATTTAATCCATTTGGATATGGGTATAATTACATATGGTTAAATTATGCGTTCCTAGATGGTAATTTTCCTTTTGAGATGGTATTTGAATTTCATCATGTGCATAGTGTATATTTTATGACACTGTTAGAATTCGGATTCATCGGATTATCAATATTATTAATACTATTTTATGCTTTATTTAGGGGTGGATATGATAATATACAATATTTTAAAAATACGCCATACTACCCTATTGCAGTATCAACTATGGGGGCCTTTATAGTCTCAATTTTTCAGTTTATTTTTGGTGCTTTATTTGTAAGGTCCGAAGCAATATACGGGGGTAGTTTTTGGTTGATTGTAAGCATGATATTAGTTTTAAGTTATTATAGGAGAAATAAAATTGAAATATAAAAATAAAATTCTTATTGTTATACCGTCTTTAGAAAAGGGAGGTGGAGCTGAAAAAAATGCATATATTATAGGACGAGAACTTTCAAAATCATCTGAAGTAAGATATTTAAATTTTTACAATAAAAGTGAAGTATATAAAATAAAACAAAAAAATTACAACTTATATGAAGAATCCAATAAATCTTTTTTGAAAAAAATTATATATATATTTAAAAGAATAATTTTTATTAAAAAAATATGCCAAGAGTATAAGCCAGACCTACTTATATCATTTGGGTTTAACTCAAATATTCTTGTGGCTCTTACATCTTTAAAACGAGATTACAAAGTTATATTATCAGTTAGAAGTGATTTTAGTAAACAAAGTTTTGTTAAGAAGCTAATATCAAAAAGATTATATAATAGTATGGATATAACTCATATAATTACGAAAAAAATGAAAAATTCCTTATTATCTTTCGGAATTAAAAATCCAACACTTATTTATAACGGTCATGATTTAGAACTTTATCAAAATAAGATTAATGATACTTTGCCAATAAATATTGATAGTGATAAGCATGTCTTTCTAAATATAGGTAGGTTAAACTATGCAAAAGGTCAGTGGCATTTATTAAAATCATTTAGTTTAGTTGTAAAAGATGATCCAGAGTCAATACTAATAATATTAGGTGAAGGAGAACTCAGGAAAGAGTTAGAAGGTTTAGTGAAATTATTAAATATAGAAAATAATGTAATTATGCCTGGTAATACTACAAATATATTTCCATATATAAAAAGAGCAGATTGTTTTTGTTTTACTAGTATTTATGAAGGTTTACCAAATGTTTTGATAGAAACACTTTCTGTTGGTACACCTATAATTTCTACAGATTGTATTAGTGGTCCAAGAGAGGTTATTTGCCCAGAACTAGATGTAGAACAGGAGATTAAATATCCTTATTATTCAAATTGTGGTATACTCACCACTTCTTATGCTAATATTAAAATAGATTTAACTACAAATATAAATAATGTGGAAGAAGAATATGCAAATACTATGCAAAAAATGACAAGCCATCAGTTTGGTGAATGTAACTATTTAGATATTGCTAATAAATTTTCTATTAAATCAACCATGAGAGCTTGGAAAAAATTAATAGATAGATTAATTTGAATAAATAATAAAGGAAAACTATGAATAAAAAAGTTTATGTAGGAATGAGTGCAGACTTAGTACACCCAGGACATATGAATATATTAAAAGAGGCTGCAAAGCTTGGAGAGGTAACAGTAGGACTTTTAACAGATAAAGCAATAGCTTCATATAAAAGACTCCCATTTATGACATATAGTCAGCGAAAAAATGTAATAGAGAATATAAAAGGTGTACATGAAGTTATTCCTCAAGATACATTAGACTATAGACCAAATCTAAAGTTAATAAAAGCAAACATTGTAGTTCATGGTGATGATTGGAAAGAGGGTGTTCAATCAAAAACTAGACAACAAGTAATAGATACATTAGCACAATGGGGTGGAGAATTAGTTGAGCCAAGTTATACTGATGGCATCTCTTCAACAGCATTAAATAAATCACTAAAAGAATTAGGTACAACTCCTGATATTAGAAGAAGTAGATTAAGAAGACTTATTGATTCTAAAGATGTAGTTAGAATAATGGAATCACATAATGCACTAAGTGGACTTATAGTTGAAAATGTAAAAAGTGACTCTGGAATTGAATATGATGGTATGTGGTCAAGTTCTCTTACGGATTCCACTTCAAAAGGTAAACCAGATATTGAAGCTGTTGATGTAAGTACGAGAATCTCAACAATTAATGAGATATTTGAAGTTACTACAAAACCAATGATATATGACGCAGATACAGGTGGAATAGCAGAACATTTTGCATTTACAGTTAGAACATTAGAGCGAACAGGTATAAGTGCAGTTATTATTGAAGATAAAACAGGATTGAAAAAGAATTCATTATTTGGTAATGATGTTGCACAAACACAAGATACAATAGAAAACTTTTGTCAAAAAATACAAACTGGAAAAGCAGCTCAAATAACAGATGACTTTATGGTAATAGCTAGAATCGAAAGTTTAATATTAGAACAAGGTATGGATGATGCAGTAACAAGAGCAAAGGCTTATATAGAAGTTGGGGCTGATGGTATTATGATCCATTCAAGACAAAAAGAGCCAGATGAAGTATTAGAGTTTTGTAAAATATTAAGAGAATATAATGAAAATATTCCAATTATAGTAGTTCCTACTTCATATAACCAAATCACAGCTAAAAAGCTAGGAAAAGCTGGAGTAAATGTAATAATCTATGCAAACCATATGTTAAGAGCTGCATACCCTGGAATGATGGATGTTGCTAAGTCAATTTTAGATAACGATAGAAGTCAAGAAGCTGAAAAAAATCTACTTTCAATTAAAAAAATATTAGATTTAATACCAGGAACTAGATAATGGCACTTGATACAGTTAATTTTGTAGATTCATTAATACAAGAGAAATATACTCATCTTTGTGTTGTTCCTTGTAGCTTTGCAAAAAATATTATTAATGAAGTGATTAATAATCCAAATATAGAATATATTCCAAGTGCAAGTGAAGCAGTTGCTGTTTCAATTGCTGCAGGACTTAAAATGAGTGGTGCTAATCCTATAGTGATAGTTCAAAGTTCAGGTCTTACAAACATGGGTAGTAATATTACAAGTTTATTAAAACCTTATGGAGTAACCTTTCCAATTTTAACATCTTGGAGAACTTATAAAGATGGCGATAGCGAAATACAACATCAACATTTAGCTACCCAATTACCAGAATTAATAAAGGCTTATGGTTATGAAAATACAATTTTAAATCAAGATAGTGTTGATGTAGCTATAAATCAGATTAATCAGTGTAATACTACTTTTACAATAGGCATAATAAAAAAGGATACTTTTACAAAAGTTGAACTAAATGATGAACATAAATTAGATTTATCTTCTTATATTCCAAGAAGTGAGTTTTTGATAGATTTAAATGAAAAATTTAAAGATACTGATACACTTTTTATAGGAACTACAGGAAATACAGCACGTGAAATGTATAGCTTTATGAAAGATACAAATAATTTTTATATGGCAGGAAATATGGGTGGTGCTTTAAGCCTTGGAATAGGAAGTTCAATGGCTGGCAAAAAAACTATAGTATGTGGTGGTGATGCTGAATTTGTTATGCATATGGGTGGACTTACAACTGCTGGTAGATATAAAAATTTGGATTTAACATATATATTGTTTGATAATGAACAAAATAAATCTACAGGTGGACAAAACACTTACCAAAGTCATATAGATTATATCTCTATTGCTAAAGCATCAGGATTAGATGTAATAGAAAAAACTATTATAAAACTAGATGAGTTTTCAGAAATTATGGATACACAAAAAACAACTAAAGGGTTAAAGTTTCTTTTAGTTAAATGTGGACTTGATGAAGAAACACCTAGACCACCATTAGATGTAGTAAAAGTGAGTGAGTTTAACTAATGGATAATTGTTTTTCATACCATATGCCTACAAAAATAGTATTTGGAAATGGTGAAATTAATAATATAGCTAAATATATCAATGGTAGAAAAACAATCCTTATAACTTCAAATGGATTTGTCAAAAGAGGGATGGTAGATAAAATAAAATCTATTACAGATACTATAGTAGAAGTATTTACAGATGTAAAATCACATCCAGAATTTAAAGATTTAGAAACCACTTACAATCAGATACATAAACATGCATTTGAATTAATTTTGAGCTTAGGTGGAGGAAGTGTTCTTGATGCTTCTAAATTCTTTAGTGTTTATAATGAATCAAAAGATGCAAGCTTTGTAACTGATATCATTAAAGGTAATGTATCAAAAGAAAACTATCAAACTATACCAGTTATATCTATACCCACAACTGCAGGAACAGGAAGTGAAATAACTCCATGGGCAACTATTTGGGATATGGATGAGAAGAAAAAATATTCTTTACATTTACCAGAACTTTTTAGTGAAGTAGCAATTTATGATCCGACTTTAACTTTGTCAGTACCTAAAGATATAACTATACAAACAGGTCTTGATACACTATCTCATGCACTAGAGTCAATTTGGAATAAAAATGCAAATGAAATTACAATTAACTATGCTATTAAATCAGCTAAATTAATAGTGGATAATTTAGTATCACTTTCAAATAATTTAGAATCTATAGAGTATAGAGATAATATTATGAAAGCATGTATGTATGCAGGACTTGCATTTTCTAATACACAGACTGCTATTGCTCATGGTATGAGTTATTATATCACTGCTAATAAAGGTGTGGATCATGGAATTGCATGTAGTTTTACACTTCCTATGTTGATTGATAATGTTATTGGGAAATATGATTTTATAGATGCTTCTCTAAAAGAGATATTTGGAGAGTTAAATTCAAATAAGCTTAGAAGTATTTTAAAAGAATTAAATGTATCAACAGAGTTTGGTGATTATGGTGTAAGTGATGAAGAGTTAAGTAAGCTTAAAAATTCTCTTCAAAATAATCAAAGAGCTGGGAATAGCTTGGTAAAATTAATATAAAATAGGAGACGTAAATAAATGATAAACGAGCTAAAAACAGAGGGTAATTTTAATTATACAGTTCGATCTGATATAGATTCATTGGCTCAAGATATTATTGATATTGCGGAAATTTCAAAAAGTGTAGGTATTGACTGTTGGCTTAACTATGGTGCATTATTGGGGATAGTAAGGGAAAATAGGCTTTTACCTTGGAATAATGATGCCGAAATAAGCTGTTGGTATACAGATGGAATAGAAAAGAGATTAGTGCAATTGACAGATAAACTGAATAATCTTGGTTATAATTGTTTTTATTATAGTTCAATAGGATCTCTTTGTATTAAACATAAAAATAATATCATTAATATCAATTGTTACTTTGTGGAGGGTAATAATGTTGTTAGACCCCATGAAACAGCATCAAATAATGGTAAAGACCCCATTTTAGCACGTATTTTTTATTGGTTGGCAATTTTTATGTGCTCATATCCACAAAAAGAACTTATGTCAGGATTTAATATATCTAAATCAGAGTTTATAAAAAGGTTATTGATTAATATATTTAGAATTGTGCCTAAAAAAGTTAGAACATTTTCCTTTTTTAAATTGATAAGTGTCTCTAAATTTTTTGGCGGCAAATATGAAAAAACATCTATACCAAAACACTTTTTTGATGAGCTAGTACTAAAGGACTTTTATTCTACACAATTACTGGTACCAAAGAAGTCAAAAGAGTTACTGTCTTTTATTTATGGCGAGACTTGGAATATCCCAAAAGATAATTGGAGCTTTTACGATAATAAGAATAAAAGTACTACTAAGATCAAATTTATAAAAGAAGTGTTTGATTATAAAAAGATAGATTTTGTATAAGGGTATAAAGTGTGTGGAATTGTAGGTATCTGTAGTTTTAAAGAAAAAGCTATAGATACAGCATGGCTTAAAAAAGCAAATGACAAATTATATCATCGTGGACCAGATGACGAAGGGATATGGGTCTCAGAAGATAATAAAGTTGGATTTGGGCATAGAAGACTTTCAATTATAGATATTTCCTCTAATGGTCATCAGCCAATGGAAGATGATAGCGGTAAGTGTACAATCGTATTTAATGGAGAAATTTATAATTACAAAGAGATAAGAGAACAACTTATCTCTTTGGGAGTACTATTTAAAACAAATTCTGATACTGAGGTGATTTTACAAGCATATAAAATATGGGGTAAAAATTGCTTATCGAAACTAACAGGAATGTTTGCTTTTGCTATATATGATAAACAAAGTAATAGTGTGTTTTTAGCAAGAGATAGGGCTGGAGAGAAGCCATTGTTTTTTAGTAAACTAGATAATGAATTTGTATTTGCATCTGAAATAAAATCGTTAATCATAAAAAAGAATATTGGTAATAATGTAAATTTAGAGGCAATGAGTAATTATTTAAGCGTTGGATTTGTATCGGGTGAAATGTCAATAGTGGAAGGTATAAATAAGTTGGCCCCTGGTCATGCTATGAAAATAGATTTAAACACATCTAAGTTGAATACCTGGAAATATTGGGATTTACCTAAAACTATATTATGTAATGAAAAAGAATATGACGAAAATGGATTATTAACTGAATTAGAGGAACTGCTTGAATCATCAGTAAAAAGGCAATTGGTAGCAGATGTTCCAATTGGAGTACTTTTAAGTGGTGGAGTTGATTCTAGTTTAATTACAGCTTTAGCTTCTAGATCAAACAAAAAAATCAAAACATTTTTTGTAGGCTTTGATGGTTATCAAAAGTATGATGAGTCTAAACATGCTAGGTTGATAGCAGATCACTTTAAGACAGAACATATAGAATTGAATGCGGGAAGTGTTAATCCTGATATATTAATTAAGCTTGCAAAGCAGTATGATGAACCAATCATTGACTCATCTATGGTACCAACATATTTATTAAGTGAAATAGTCAGTCAACACTGTAAAGTAGTACTTGGTGGTGATGGAGGAGATGAACTCTTTGGAGGATATTCACACTATAATAGAATGCTTTTTATAGAAAAAAAGTTTAAAGTTATACCATACAGGTTACGAAGAGTGATTAGTTCATTGTCACAAGCATTGCCTACTGGTTTTAAAGGGAAAAATTGGTTAAAAGCGATAGGGACTGATTTTACATCAGGCGTACCTGCAATTGCAACTTACTTTGATCAAAAAGAGCAAAAAAAGATACTGTCAAAAATAGAAAATTATCAACCTGAAATTGACATATACTCAGCCTATTATGATGACTCGACTGATCTATTAAGCCGAGCTACTTGTATAGACTTTAAAAACTATTTAGCAGAAGATATTTTAGTAAAAGTTGATCGAGCCAGTATGCTGAACTCTTTGGAAATTAGAGCACCGTTTTTAGATCGCGAACTTATAGAATTTGCGTTTGAAAAAGTTCCCAGTAAATTGAAAGCTACAGATTCTTCTAAAAAAATACTTCTTAAGAGATTAGCAAAAAAAGTTTTGCCGGATACTTTTGACTTTCAAAGAAAACAAGGATTCTCAATACCTTTAGAGTATTGGCTAAAAAAGGGAGAATGGAAAGAGTTTTTCTACGATGTATTACTCTCCAGTGATTCGATTTATGATAAAAAGTATATTACTCAATTATTAAAAGGTCAAGAAAAAGGCTTAAATAATAGTGAAAGATTGTTTGGTTTAGTAATGTTCCAATTATGGAAAAATGAATATAAAATTAAGGTGTAAAAATGAAATATACTATAGGGATTGATGCATCGAGAAATAGATCTGGTGGAGCTAAAGTCCATTTAGTTGGCATACTAAATGAATTAAATCCTTGTGAATTTGGCATTAATGAAGTGCATGTTTGGAGTTATTCAGATTTGCTCAATATGTTACCAGAAAAAGAATGGTTAGTGAAACACTCTCCAAAACAATTAGAACAATCTATTATAAAACAACTTTTTTGGCAAAAATTTCTTTTTTCTAAAGAGCTTAAAAAATATAATTGTGACGTTGTTCTTAATACAGATGCAGGAACAGTAGGACGATTTAAACCTTCTGTAACTATGAGTAGGGATATGCTATCTTATGAAGCAGGAGAAATAGATAGATATAAATATAGTAAATCTTGGGTAAGACTATTTCTTTTAAAATATATGCAGAATAAATCATTTCGTGTAGCCAGTGGTGTGATTTTTTTAACTAATTATGCTTCAAGTATTATTCAACAGTCATGTGGAAAACTCAATGAAGTTATAAGCATACCTCATGGAGTAAGTGATACATTTAAAAATAAAAATATACGAAATAAATGGCCATATATAGAGGGTGAAGAAATAAAGTGTTTATATGTATCTAATAGTGCACCATATAAACATCAATGGTCAGTTATAAGAGCTATACATAAACTTAGAAATGATGGATGGAATCTTAGTCTTACTCTTGCAGGTGCGAAAGATCAAGCTTTTGATTTAGTTGAAGAAGCAATGAAAGAATGTAGTGGAAATGAATTTGTTGAATTATTAGACCATGTACCATCTAAAAAGCTTCCTGATTTATTAGCTAGTGCAAATTTATTTATATTTGCTTCAAGTTGTGAAAATATGCCAAATACTTTAGTAGAAGCAATGAGTGTAGGATTACCTATCGCTTGTTCAGAAAGAGGCCCTATGCCAGAAGTGTTAGAAGATAATGGTGTTTATTTTGATCCTGAAAATATTGATACAATAGTAAATAGTTTAGAAAAAATTATTAGTGATAGATCTTTTGCTAAAAATATTGCAGATAAGGCAAAAGTGAAATCCTTACGGTATTCATGGAAACGTTGCTCTAAAGAAACATTTGACTATCTTATAAAAATTTTAGAAAGGAATCAGTAGATGAGTAAAAGACAGTATAAAATATGTACAAACTGTGTAATGGATACAACAGACACAAAAATAACTTTTGATGAAAAAGGTATATGCGATCATTGTAGTACATTTTATAAAGATATAAAACCAAATTGGCATACAGATGAAAAGGGTTGGCAAGAAATAGTATCTATATCTAATAAGATTAAAGAAGAAGGGCAGGGAAAAGATTTTGACTGTATTATAGGTATGAGTGGAGGAATTGATAGTTCATACCTACTTTATTTAGCAGTTAAAAAGCTTGGTCTTCGCCCTTTGGTTTTTCATGTAGATGCAGGGTGGAATTCTGAACAAGCTGTTCATAATATAGAAGTTATAGTAGATAAATTAGGACTTGATCTATACACTGAAGTTATTGACTGGGAAGAGATGAAAGATTTACAGTTAGCTTATTTTAAGTCAGGAGTCTCAACTATAGATACACCTCAGGATCATTCTTTTTTCGCTACGATGTATAAGTTTGCTACTAAGTATGATGTGAAGTATATATTGACAGGAGGAAACTATTCTACAGAGTGTATACGAAATCCCTTAGAGTGGATGTACTATCAGTCTGATTCTATTCAGCTAAAAGATATACATAGTAAATTTGGCACTAAGCCACTTAAAAATTATCCAGTGACTAATATACTATGGCATAAAGTATGGCTTCCTTATGTGAAAAAGATAAAACTTATACGACCACTTGATTTTATGCCTTATGACAAAGAAGAAGCTACACAGTTTTTAGTAGATGAATTTGGATATCAAAGATATGCTCAAAAACACTTTGAGTCAAGGTTTACTAAGTTTTATGAATCTTATTGGTTACCTAAAAAGTTTGGATATGATACTAGAAAAGTTCAATACAGTAGTTTAATATTAACAGGACAGATGAGTAGAGAAGAAGCAATTGAAAAACTAAAAACACCAGCTTATGATGAAGAGACTATCAAACAAGATTTTGAATATATCGCAAATAAATTAGGAATTACAGTGGAAGAACTTCAAAGTTATTTGGATGCTCCAAATAAAACTTACAAAGACTATAAAAATCAAATGGGTATTTATGATATAGGTGCAAAAGTTTTAAGGATGTTAGGGATTGAGAAAGGTGGAAAGAGGTGATAGGTATCATAGACTATGGTGTTGGTAATATTAAAGCATTTGCAAATATATATAAAAGTTTTGATATGCAATATAAAATAGTTAAACATGTAGATGATTTTAAAGATGTAACAAAACTCATTTTACCTGGTGTTGGTTCATTTGACCATGCAATGGAGAGTTTACAACAATCAGGTATGCGAGAAAAGATTGATGAATTGGTTTTGATTGATAAACTTCCTGTTATAGGTATATGTGTAGGTATGCAAATGTTAGCAAAAAGTAGTGATGAAGGAGAATTGTCTGGTTTAGGTTGGGTAGATGCAACAGTAAAAAAATTTGATAAATCAAAAATAATAAATGCACCTTTACCTCATATGGGTTGGAATAGTTTAAATATTAAAAGTTCAAAAAAGATTGTAGGAAATCTTGAAATTGATCCTAGATTTTATTTTTTACATTCATATTACTTTCAATGCGAAAATAAGGAAGATGTATTAGCTACTGCAACATATGGTGAGGAATTTGAATGTGTAGTGAAGCATGAAAATATTTATGGAATACAATGCCATCCAGAAAAAAGTCATCATAATGGTATGCAATTACTTAAAAACTTTGGGGAACTATAATGCTAGGACCTAGAATAATACCTTGTCTTTTGGTACATAATAAAGGGTTAGTTAAAACAGTAAAGTTTAAAGAAGGTAAATATGTAGGTGATCCTATTAATGCTGTAAAAATATTTAATGAAAAAGAATCTGATGAATTAATAGTTTTAGATATTGATGCGACAGTAGAAAATAGAGAACCTGACTATAAAATGATAGAAAATTTAGCTGTAGAATGTAGAATGCCACTATGCTATGGTGGTGGAATTAAAACAGTAGAACAGGCTCAAAGAATTTTTAACTTAGGTGTTGAAAAGATAGCATTGAGTTCAGCAGTCTTAGAAAATCCATCTTTAGTATCAGAAATTGCAAAAGAAGTTGGACGTCAAAGTGTAGTAGTAGTACTAGATGTAAAGAAAAAGATGTTTGGTGGGTATGATATATATACTCACAACGGTACAAAAAAAAGTAAACATAATTTAGAAAAATTAATTGTAAAATTACAAGAATTAGGTGTAGGGGAAATAGTTATAAACTCTATAGATAATGATGGTGTTATGAAAGGGTATGATACTGATTTAATATCGAAACTCAAACCATTGATAAAAACTCCAATGACAGTTTTAGGTGGAGCAGGATCACTAGATGATATAAAAAATATGATAAAGAAGTTTGGAATTATAGGATGCTCAGCAGGTAGTATATTTATTTTTAAAGGTAAATATAAAGCTGTTTTGATTAGTTATCCAAAACAAGAAGAAAAAGAAAATATAATTAAGGAATTAGTACAATGAAACAACTAATACAATCATTTAAAACAGGAGAACTTGGACTTTTTGAAGTACCAGCACCAATATGTCAAGAAAGTGGTGCACTAGTACAAACAACAGTAAGTTTAGTAAGTGCAGGTACAGAAAAGATGCTAGTAGATTTTGCTAAAAAATCTATGCTTGCTAAGGCAAAAGATAGACCAGATTTAGTAAAGCAAGTACTAGATAAGATGAAAAAAGAGGGTATTAAAAATACACTTGAAAAAGTATTTACAAAGCTTGATACACCTATACCTCTTGGATATAGTGCTGCAGGTCGTGTTATAAAGGTTGGTTCAAATTTAAGTGGTATAAATATAGGGGATAGAGTTGCCTGTGGTGGTGCAGGCTACGCAAATCATAGTGAGATAAATTATATACCTAAAAACTTGATGGTTAAGATACCTGATGGTGTGGATGATATAGATGCTTCTTTTGTTACTGTTGGAGCTATTGCACTTCAAGGAGTACGTCAAACTGAACCAAAATTAGGTGAAATCGTTGCAGTGATGGGGCTTGGGCTTTTGGGACAACTTGCAGTTCAGCTTCTTAAAGCAAATGGTTGTAAGGTAATAGGGAGTGATATAGACCCAGATAAAATGAAACTTGCTCTTAAGCTTGGAGCAGATGAAGTTTGTAGTGCTGGAGATTTAATAAAAAAAGCAAATGAATTTTCAAATGGTTATGGAGTAGATGCAGTTATAATTGCAGCTTCTACATCATCTAATCAACCTGTAATAGATGCTGCTGAAATCTCAAGAATGAGAGGTAGGGTAGTATTTTTAGGTATGGTTGGTATGGATATACCTAGAAATACATATTATAAAAAAGAGTTAGACTTAAGATTATCCATGGCTTATGGTCCAGGAAGATATGACCCAGAGTATGAAGAGAAAGGAAATGATTATCCTTATGATCTAGTTAGATGGACAGAGCAGAGAAATTTTGAAGCATTTTTAGGGCTTATAGCTGAGGGTAAGATTACACCAAAAGAGATACTTACTCATCAGTTTGATTTTGATAATGCTATGGATGCGTATGATTTACTTGAAGGAAAAGTAAAAGAGAAATATCTTGGAATTGTATTAAACTATAAGCGAGATATAAAACTTGAAGATGAAAATATTGTAAAAAGAAGTGATAAAGCTATTAGTAGTGATAATGTAAATGTGGGACTGATTGGTGCTGGTAATTTTACAAAGTCGGTAATACTTCCAAATTTAAAAAAAGTTGGAGGATATGAACTGGTTGGACTTTGTACTGCTACAGGTGTAAGTGCTCAGGGTACTGGTAAAAAATATGATTTTAAATATATAACTACCGAAGTACAAGAGATATTTAAAAATAGTGAAGTTAATAGTGTATTTGTAACTACACAGCATAATAAACATGCAAGTGCAGTTATAAGTTCTATAGAATCAAATAAACATTGTTTTGTAGAAAAACCTCTTTGTATATATGAAGAGGAGCTTGAAAAGATAAATGAAGTTTATAGTGGAAATACAATAGTTCAAGTAGGATTTAATAGAAGATTTTCCCCTATGATTGAAAGTATGAAAAAGAATATTGATGGTCAAGTATCTATAAACTATAGAGTAAATGCGGGTATTATACCAAAAGATGTATGGATACAAGATAGAACTATAGGTGGTGGTAGAATTATTGGTGAGGTTTGTCATTTTATAGATACTTGTAGTTATCTTATTGGTAGTGATGTAGTAAGTGTATTTGCTAGTAGTGTACAAAAAAATGATAAATCTATTCCTGATGAAGATAATGTAAATATCATACTAAACTATGAAAATGGTAGCACTGCTACTATTGGATATTTTGCTTATGGTGATAGTACTATGCCAAAAGAGTATATAGAGATATTTGCAAATGGTGTAAGTATGCAGATGACTGACTTTAGAGAACTTTTAATATATAGTGGTGGTAAAGTTAAAAAAGAAAAAAGTGCAAATCAGGATAAAGGTTTTGTAAATGAGTTTAAAGCTTTTAAAGAAGCAGTAAAAAGTGGAAATAGTGCTATTGAATTTGATAGTATTTATAATACCACCAAGACAACTTTTAAAATTTTAGAATCTCTAAGAACACATGGATTAGTAAAAATTGATTAAAAAAGTTATCTTACTTTTTAATACTGTTAAATATTTAAAATTTAAACAAATTTATTTTAGATTATTTTATTTTTTAAGAACTAGACTTAGAAAAATAATTGGATTTAGATATAAATATTTAAATAATTCAAACTCTAATACTTTAAAACTTATTGAATCTATAGAAAATAATAGTAGATATGAATATAAAAAGTTTACTTTTTTAAATATGTCAAAACAGTTTAACAAAAATATAGACTGGAATTATAGTGATTTTGGAAAATTATGGACTTATAATCTTACATATTTTGAGTATTTACAACAAAAAGATAATGTTAGTTTAATTTATAATTTTATAGATAATATAGAAAATGTAAAAGATGGGTTGGAGCCTTTTCCTATAAGTTTAAGAGCAATTAATTGGATTAAATTTTTAACATATAATAATATTAAAGATAAAAAAATAGATGATAACTTATATTCTCAGTATTATATATTATTGGATAATTTAGAATATCATCTTCTTGGTAATCATTTACTTGAAAATGGATTTAGTCTATTATTTGGGTCTTATTATTTTGAAGATGAAAAATTATATGACAAAGCTATTAAAATTTTAATACAAGAATTAAATGAACAAATATTAACAGATGGTGGACATTTTGAACTTAGCCCTATGTATCATCAAATTATGTTGTTTAGAGTTCTTGATACTATTAATTTGATACAAAATAATAATTGGAAAAATCAAGAACAATTAAAATTCTTTAGTGTAAAAGCAGAATTGATGTTAGGATGGCTTGAAAATATTAGTTATCAAAATGGAGATATTCCATTATTAAATGATAGTGCAAATAAAATAGCACCTACATCTAAAGAACTTTTTGAGTATGCAAATAATTTAAAATTAAAAATTAAAAATTTAATATTAAAAGAATCTGGATATAGAAAAATAGTTAATAAAAATTATGAATGTATTGTTGATATAGGTAATATAGGTGCAAAATATATTCCTGGTCATGCTCATGCTGATACATTTAATTTTGAGATATATATAGATAAAAAACCATTTATAGTTGATACTGGACTTAGTACTTATAATATTGGAGAAATTAGAGATAGTGAACGAGGTACAAAAGCACATAATACAGTGGAAATTAATAATAAAAATAGTAGTGAAGTGTGGGGTGGATTTAGAGTAGCAAATCGTTCTGAAATAACTTATCTTAAAGAGGAAAATAATAATATCCAATCAACACATAGTGGGTATAAAAGTATGGGAATATTTCATACAAGAGAGTGGAAGTTTGAAGAAAATAAAATAGTTATAATAGATAGTTTAAATAAGGAGTGTAGTGCAATTGCAAAACTACATTTTCATCCAAATATTTCTAAAGAAGAGATATTAAAAAAATTAAATATTCAACATTCAAAATTTAGAATTAAAAATTATAACTATGCACCGGAATTTAATAAAACCATTGTAGCCTTAGTATTGGAGATACCATTTAAAAAAGAATTAAAAGTAGAGATAAATATATGAAAATACTTTTTATAACAGATAATTTTCCACCAGAGGTTAATGCTCCTGCAACAAGAACTTATGAGCATATACAACAATGGAGAAAAGATAAAAATACTGAAGTTACAGTTATTACTTGTGTACCAAATTTCCCACATGGAAAAATATATAATGGTTATAAAAATAAACTTTATCAAACTGAATATATAAATGGTATAAAAGTTATAAGAGTTTGGAGCTATATAACTTCAAATAGTGGATTTATAAAAAGAGTACTTGATTATATTAGTTTTGGAATTATGGCTTTTTTTGTGGGATTATTCCAAAAGTATGATATAGCAATAGCTACATCACCTCAATTTTTTACCACATGGGCAGCTTGGGGTCTTAGTAAAATAAAAAGAAAACCTTGGATATTTGAACTAAGAGATCTATGGCCAGAATCTATAAAAACTGTTGGAGCTATGGAAGAAGGAAAAGCAATAGAGATTTTAGAAAAAATTGAGTTAGCATTATATAAAAAATGTGATAAAGTTATAGCCGTAACAGATGCTTTTAAAACAAATCTTATAAATCGGGGAATAGATATAGATAAAATAGAAGTGATAACAAATGGTTCTAATATGGAATTATTTAAACCACAAGATAAAGATAAAGAACTATTAGAAGAATTAAATTTAAAAGATAAGTTTGTTGTAGGGTATATTGGTACGCATGGTATGGCACATAGTTTAGACTTTATCGTAAAAAGTATATTTAAAATTGAAGATAGAGGTATTCATTTTCTTTTTATAGGTGATGGTGCAATGAAACCATCAATTGTAAAGTTAGCAAAAAATTTAAATTTAAATAATATAACGTTTTTAGATTCAATACAAAAAGATGAAGTGCCAAGATATTTATCTATTTGTGATGTATCCTTGGCACCACTTAAAAAAGAAGATAATTTTAAAACAGTAATACCATCTAAAATATTTGAAGCATCAGCAATGCAAAAACCGACACTGTTAGGTGTAGAAGGTCAAGCTCAAGAGATAATTGAAAAATATGGTGCTGGTATATGTTTTAAACCTGAAAATGAAAAAGATTTTATAAAAAAACTTTTAGAATTAAAGAAAATAGATACTTATACAAAATGTAAGAATGGTTGTATTGAACTTGCGAAAAATTTTGATAGAAAAGAATTAGCTAATAAAATGTTAAATATTATAAAGTCTTTATAGTCCTTTCTTTCCTATAACAGTCATAGCAGTTTTCCAAACTATTTTAAGATCAAGTAGGATACTCCAGTTTTTAATATAGTATAGATCATACATTAGCTTTTGTTTTGTATCTTCTATATTAGCTCCATATGGGTAGTTTACTTGTGCCCATCCTGTAATACCTGGTCGTATTAAATGTCGTTCATTATAGTATGGGATCTCTTTTTCATAATCATTTACTAGT
>Ga0209249_1001003_pt1 | contig 29950 bp, 21 predicted proteins | sample SaaInlV_200m_DNA_4_FD_184653 | JGI IMG/M metagenome (GOLD analysis project Ga0209249, IMG submission 184653) | Marine microbial communities from expanding oxygen minimum zones in the Saanich Inlet - SI037_S3LV_200m_DNA (SPAdes) (version 2) | ecosystem: Environmental > Aquatic > Marine >...
ATTTAAATTTTTACACACTATTTCGCAGGCTTACATTATTGGGGCTTTGTTTGTGATCTCGGTTAGCGCATGGTTTTTATTGAAAAACCGGCATCTTCTTTTTGCAAAAAGAAGTATTCTTATTGCAGCAGTGTTTGGTTTAATAGCTTCAATATTTGTAGCTTTCACCGGCGACAGCTCTGCCTACGATGTTGCCCACAAACAACCCATGAAATTGGCTGCAATGGAAGGTTTATACGATGGTGAAAAAAATGCTGATTTATACGCTTTAGGATTTTTAAATGACCGCACAGACAATCTCAACTTTAAAGGAATTCGATTGCCAAGTATGCTCTCGATTATGGCATTTAGAGATGCCGATGCATTTGTGCCGGGTGTTAACGATCTGGTAAATGGAAATGAAGAACAAGGTATTCTTTCGGCTGAGACCAGAATGGAGAAAGGCAGAATCGCAATTCAGGCACTGGCAGATTATAAAACAGCTAAAAAAGACGGTAATACAGAACTGGCCAATTCAAATCTAAAACTATTTGAGAAAAATTATCCACACTTTGGTTATGGTTATTTCAAAAACAATGAAGACATTGTACCAAACGTACCCTTAACTTTTTACTCTTTTCACATAATGGTTGCGCTGGGTTTATTCTTTATTGCATTTTTTGCCTGCCTTCTTTATGCCAGTATAAAAGATAAACTAGTCAAAAATAAATTTGTTTTACGCATTTCAGTCTGGTCGATACTTCTCGGGTACATCGCAACCGAGTTGGGATGGATTGTTGCTGAAGTTGGCCGCCAACCCTGGACTATTCAAGATCTCCTACCCGTCGGAGTTTCTACTTCTCATTTAAGCGTTGGATCGGTGCAAACCACATTTTTTATGTTTTTTGCCCTGTTCACCGTATTGTTAATTGCCGAAATAAAAATACTAATGGCCCAAATTAAAAAGGGTCCCGAGGAAGGAGGTAGCCATGTTTAATAATATGTCGTACGAAACACTACAAGCTTATTGGTGGATAATTGTATCGTTATTAGCTGCACTTTTTGTATTTCTAATGTTTGTTCAAGGCGGGCAAACTTTATTGAAACAACTCTCAAAAACCGATATGGAAAGGTCGCTTTTAGTAAACTCAATTGGTCGAAAATGGGACCTTACTTTTACAACGCTGGTAACTTTTGGAGGTGCGTTTTTTGCATCATTCCCTCTTTTTTATTCAACAAGTTTTGGTGGTGCTTACTGGGTTTGGACACTCATTCTGTTTAGTTTCATTATTCAGGCAGTGTCGTACGAATACCGTACAAAAGCAAGTAATTTCTTGGGACGAAAAACTTACGATACCTTTTTATTTATCAATGGAGTTTTGGCACCGGTTTTAGTTGGTGCTGCTGTTGGTACTTTTTTTACCGGCTCAGCTTTTTCGGTTGACAGGATGAATATTACGAATATTGCCGACCCTGTAATTTCACGTTGGGAGACTGCTACACACGGACTTGAAGCGGCTTTGAACATTACCAATTTATCGCTTGGACTTGCCTTGCTTTTTTTATCACGCGTTTTGGCAATGCTCTATTTTATTAATAACATCGATAACGAGAATATTATAAAACGTTCTGCCAAAAAACTAAAATTATGTAGTAGTGCTTTTCTGGTATTTTTTCTGCTTTTTGTTGGATTAATTCTTACAAAAGAGGGCTTTGCAGTTGACCCGGATACTAAACTGGTGTTTATGGAAAAATTCAAGTACCTGCATAATCTTATTGAAATGCCAATTGTCCTCGTCTTATTTTTAATTGGAGTGGTTGGGGTTTTATACGGAATTTTTCTTGGAGCTTTTAAAACTTCTCCAAAAGGAATTTGGTTTGCCGGAACAGGAACCGTTCTTACGGTACTTGCCGTTTTAATGCTTGCTGGATTTAATAACACAGCATTTTATCCTTCAACATTCGACTTGCAAAGTTCGCTCACTATTGAAAACGCAAGTTCCAGTAAATATACACTTACTGCAATGAGCTGGGTTTCTTTACTTGTGCCAGTTGTAATTGCATACATTTGGTATGCGTGGAAATCGCTCAGCAAAAATAAAGTTAGCGAAGCAGATATCGAGAACGATTCAATGAAATATTGACTTTTAAAAATTAAAATATGAGTTATTTAGAATCTATAATTTGGATAATCAGTTGGCCGGTATTAATAATTGTATCGTATCAACTGGTAAAATATTTCCTTAAAAAAGTAAAGCTTTTTTAGTCTGAAAAATTAATGTTGTATTACCTTAGAAATTGATTTTACAATTGGGATGTAAGTTCACATCCCAATTGAATTTACTTAAGGAAAATTTGTTATTTTTTTTAGCAAAATAAAACTGCAATTGAGAATGAACAGACAAAACAATCAAGTGGGTGCGTTTGTTGATATGTACGTTTGCCACAGATGGACTATGAAACTTTACAGATTTGTATGAATGAATATAAAAAATAGGAAGATTCGAGACTACATGAAATTAATGAGATAGAAAAGGCTGCCAACTTATTAGCATTAAACATAATTATATGAATATAACATTTGCATTAGCATTAAACAATAACGGCATTTTTGAAAAAAAACATTTTGGAGATACCGATAAATTTGCCATTTACACCTACGAGAACCAGGAACTCTCGTTTAAAGAGGAATTGAAAAATACATTCAAAACTATGGATGAAGTTCAGGAACATGGCTCAAAAAAGAAAGGGAGTGCAATCATCTCATTTTTGAAAGAAAAAGGTGTTTCAGTGCTTGTTTCAAAACAGTTTGGGCGAAATATTAAAATGGTAAACCAACATTTTGTGCCTGTAATAATTGCTGAAAATGACCACAATATTGCGGTTGAAGTTTTGCAAAAACACATGAACTGGTTTAAAGATGAACTTCAAAACCGAAAAGAAAACTACATGTTATTTCACATCAAAAATGGAATATTGAAAATGCATGTTAAAAAAGATTGAGTCTCAAAAAAAATCTGATCTTTGCTGCAAATTATAGAATTTGTAAATGGCTTTAACAAAAAAGATATCCAATCACAATTTCAGATCCTTTCTTTGGCATGCCACTTTTTTGGCATTCGCTAAAAATTTTATGGATGTAGATACAATAATCCCGGCGATGATTGTAGAGGCCGGTGGCGGAGCAATGCACATTGGATTTTTGACCGCAATAATGATGGGCGGATCGAGTTTTACACAACTATTTTTTGCCCCCTATTTAAGCAACAAAAAGTATAAAAAAAGTTACCTGCTTTTCGCAATTAATACGCGTGTTTTTGCGCTTTTAGGCTTGGGTGTACTTTTGTTTATTTTGACCAGCGGACAACAAAATTATGTGCTTTGGTTTGTTTTCTTTTTTATTACACTTTTTTCGCTGGCCGGTGCTTTTGCCAATATTAGTTACGTCGATATTTTAGGGAAATCGGTGAATCAGGATAAACGAAAATCCTTTTTTTCCACCATCCAGATTATTTCGGGAGTAATCGTTCTTAGTTCAGCATTTCTTGCAAAACGTGTATTGGATTGGAAAGAATATCCGGTAAATTATGCTTTTATGTTTTTTATAGGAGCTATTCTGTTGTTAATTGCAACTGCCGGATTTTGGAACATAAAAGAAGTAGTTCCGTCGCGATTAAAAATTTCGGGTATAAAAGCCTTTTTCAATGTTTTGAAAACAGAGCTGAAACAAAACAAGAAATTAGGATATTTTCTTGGGTACATCAACACTCAGGGAATTGCAATCTCGTTTTTGCCGTTTATAATTTTGTACGCCAAAGAAACATTTAACACTCAAAGTTCCGACACCGGTATTTTTCTGATTTACAAAGTTGTAGGGATTGTTTTTGTGAGTGTTTTGGTTTTACTCGGGGCAAAAAAAGTAAAATACAATCTGTTACTTTACAGCAATGTTTTCCTCTCACTTTCGTTAGTTGCCCTGGCTCTTTTTATCAACGACGGTTCGTTGGTAAAATACATTTTTGTTCTTGGTGGAATTGTTTTTTCGCTGTTTACCATGTCGATGAATGGATTGTTGCTTGAAGTTTCGGGAAATGAAAATCGTGCGCTGTACACAGGTTTTGCTGGTGCAGGAAATATTCTGCCAGCAATTTTTCCACTAATTGGAGGAGCAGTAATCAGCCAGTTTGGTTTCCAATCCTTTTTTATTCTTTTTATGGTGATTATTGCAATGGCAACATTTTTTATCTTTAAAATTGATTGCAAAAAATAAAATATGAACAAAAAAATTTATCCTGATTCAGGTGTTGAACTAACGGGTTTTACGGCTAAAAACTACGACAAAATAATGAATACTATGTCGTTTGGATTGTATCGCGGCTTTATAAAAAAAGCCATAAAAAACATGGCGATTCAGCAAGGAGATGCTATACTTGATTTGGGATGCGGAACAGGCAGAAATGCAAATTTAATGTCGGATTATATTGGAGAAAGTGGTGCAATAACCGGGCTGGATATTTCGGAACAAATGGAAAACCAATTCTTGCAAAAGTTTAAAGACCGCACTAACATAACTTTTGCAAATAAACGAATCGACCAGCTTTTCGATTTGGAAAAACAATTCGACAAAGTTTTTATCAGCTTTGTAATTCATGGTTTCCCGCACGAAATCAGAAGTACTGTTATTCAAAATGCACTCAAACATTTAAAGCCGGGTGGCGCATTTTATATTCTCGATTTTGCTGAATTCGACATGAATAAAATGCCTGCACATCACCGATATATTTTTAAAAAAGTAGAGTGTAAATATGCTTTCGATTACATTGAACGCGATTGGAAAAATATATTAAAAGAAGCTGGATTTACTGACTTTGAAGAGAATTTTTATTTGAAAAAATACGTGCGTTTGTTAAAAGCGGTGAAAGCTGGAAGTTAAGTGAATCTGGCTGCTATCTATTGCCGTTTGCTTTAGCAAACGGTTTATGAGTTATTTGAAATCTCTGGGCTTCAGCCCATAAAAAACGAATTGGGCTAAAGCCCCAAGTCTTCTGTTTTTTTCAATCCCCGGGATAAATCCCGGGGCAAAAGATATTTATATTTATTTTGACAAAATCTATTCATTAAACTGAAAAAAATCGATATAATTTAGATTAAATTTTATCAGTTAAAAATAAGTTTTAAATACATCAAAATATGAGCAACTTAAAAATTACTATTCTCACTGAAAATGTTGCCGGAGGCAAATTCCTCGCAGAACACGGTCTTTCCTATTTAATCGAAATTAATGGTGAACAAATACTTTTTGATACCGGTCATTCCGATGTATTTCTAAAAAACGCAGAACGACTTGGAATTGACATCAAAAAAAATGTACAAACGGTGGTACTTAGTCACGGACACTGGGACCACGGAGACGGCCTGCAATTCATCGAAAATAAAACATTAATTACGCATCCCGACTCGTTTTTAAATCGTTTCAGAAAAACCAACCACTCCTCGATTGGATTAACTTTAACAAAAAAAGAAATTCAAAAAAAGTTCAATTTAATTGAAACAAATGAAGCCCTTCAAATCAATAAAATCCTTTTCTTTTTAGGTGAAATTTCCCGTTTGACAAATTTTGAAAGTCTAACTACTCCATTTGAATTGGAAAATGGGGACGATGATTTTAACACCGACGATTCAGCTCTGACAGCCATAATAAATGACGAGTTGATTGTAATTACAGGCTGTTCTCATTCTGGCATTTGCAACATCGTAGAACACGCTAAAAAAATCACGGGCATTTCAAAAGTAAAAGCGGTTATCGGTGGTTTTCATTTAAAATATCAAAATCTGCAAACTCAAAAAACAGTTGATTATTTCAAAAGTAATAAAGTTGAAAAACTATTTCCATCGCATTGCACAGAACTTCCCGCATTAACCACTTTTTACGAATCTTTTAAAATTGAACAGGTAAAAACAGGAATGGTATTTGAATTTTGAATTGCCGGTTTATTTCAATTCGTAAACCTCAAAATCCTTCATCAAACCATAATCCAGCAAATCGTATTTTTCTCCAGGAGGTTGTAATACCGGAGCATTTTTAAAACTTCCAGGTGTTACAATTCCGGGTGTTGTAAAATTATGATGCGGCCCAAATGTATTTTTATTACTACCTGTAACATTCACCTTCACGTCATGTCTTCCAACGACCATGCGAATCCTCAATTCGTAAGGTTTCGATTGAATTACGCCCCTGTGTTCACCACCGACAACTACTTCAGCCACAGTCCCTTTCCATTCAGGTAAACGTATTAAAAAATCACCTTCCACTTTTATGTCAACAGATTTGGTATAAGAAACAGTTTGTCCGTAAAACGGCATTCCCTGTTCTTTCCACGAACCTATACGCAATTCTTTTTTGGTTTGGATTTCCCACCCTTTTTCCAAAGATAATGCCGCAAAATCACCTAACAAATAAACTGGTTCCAATTCGCAATAAATTGAAAAAGGTGAAGCCGTCAAAACCGCTTCATTTTTTCCGGGTTGAATTAAATCCCCGATTTCAAAAAGAAGAAAATCGGAATCAAACCAATTTTCATTTTCAATAGGAGTAACTTCTATTCCGTTAACCATAACCTGATACAACCAGGGACGTTCAACAACCAACCTTACATTTTTCGTTTGAAAATCTTCTTCAACATCAAAAAGGTAACTAACCGAGAACCCGGATCCTTCAGGGAAAGTATCAGCGTCAACAAGCTCGGTTTTAAACTGACTGGAGGAAACCCAGGGATTATCGGGATAACCATGTTCCTTCCAGATTTCGTTAGCTGCTTTATAAAAATACATTGATTCCGATTGAAATTTACCCATTGTAAGTTCCACATAATCAAGGTTTAAAATATTAGATGTAACATTTGAAATTGTTGTTTTACCCGTAGCTAATAATTCTAATGAAGGGATTATTTTTGGTTTTTTGCTATCCCCATTTTTTGTCGAAATAAAAAGTAACTGGCTTCCTGAAGGAGGCAATGAAATTGAGAAGTGTACCCTACCCTTTTGTTTTTCAAAAATATAAGGTTCAATTTTTCCATCCGCTGCATTTAAATCGATTACAGATTTTCCATGCATATTTATTTTTATTTCAGCAAATTCCTCTTTATCGAAATTAGTGACAAACAACAACTGTCCATCTTCAAATTCCCTTCTCTGATGAAATACCCGACCCCGAATTGAATCAAGGTTTTCAAACCGGATATTCTCATTATTCGATAATTCAACAAACAATGATTCGTTTAATTCAGTAATAATTTCCCAGTTTTCATAATTTTGAAGTTCACCAAACGACTGATTTCCACCATCAACAAATTGAGGATTTGAACCTATTTGTAAAACTTTTCCACCTGCTTGGACAAATAATTTCAACAATTCAAATGATGTATCGTCTATATTTTTAAGCCCGGGCGGAAGAATTACCAATTCGTATCCGGCCTTATTTATTATAAGCTTACCATCCTCAATACGACCATGATCTTTAATAATATTTTCGCAACCCAAATCATATTCCACCTGAAATCGTTCCAGCTTATCTAAAAATGGTTCAAATTTGTTTTTTACTTCATACATTTTACCATTTGCACGACTGTTTGGATTGTAATACATCCAGGCAGTTGTTGTTGGTTCAATTACAAGAATATTATTTTTTTGATATCCCGAAGAAAGTGCCAATGATAACCTGGCAAAATAATCGGCCTGATAACGGTACAAACCCCAGTAAGGTGCATGGGTTCCAAACGACTGCGGAAAATCATGTTTACGATCTCCTGCCAGCGACATGTACGCAAGGTGTTGGTTCATAAAATTTACACCCAATACATATTCCCAATCACCAAGTCGTTTCATATCGTCGAAGGTGAGTTCCCATCCGGCTGCACCATAAGTTTCGCTCAGTGCACGGTGCCGTTCAAACTGGTTCACTACAGACGAAAGTTCTTTTAAATTGCGCACATTACCAAACTGGTCGGGCCGCAATTCTTCCGAATTAAAAAGCATATCTATTGCCGGAACCTGGTGCCACGCGTACATTGCCATATTATCAGGGCCCTCTTTTGGACTTGGCCAACCGTGCTCCCAATAATGCCCGGTCCATTGCAGGTTTTTCTCTTCGGTGTATTTGTACCAGGGTTTGGACCAGCGGTCGATAAACAGTTGCAAAATAGTTGATTGATAATTATGACGTACTTTTTTCCAATCGCCGGTTTCGGTGATCAACGACATTAAATGAGGCTCTAAGCTGTAACCCCATTGTTTTTCAAATTGTTCGTATAAATCGGGGGTATAACGAATTGGGCCGGCCCGACGGGTATTTGTATTTGGCTCATCGGTAAAAACTCCCGGAACGCGTTTTCCAAATTCGTGGCCCAAAGCTTTTTCATAACCTGGCATTGTAATCTCAAGGAATTTTTCTGTTACCCCTGGTTTTAATAAATCGATATAGGAATATCCCCCAAACCATTTTGATGTTTCGTAATCGTTTAAATCCAAAACACAAAATTCACCTTTTCCCCCTTTTTCATTTTCCAATTCTGAAGTAATTTCAACCCAATCTTCACCCTCTTTTTTGAAAATGTGCTTTGCCCTTTCAGCCTCTTCCGGGATTTGCAAAACATCCATAAAATAAGGTTTCAAAGCCACCCCTTCGCTGTTTGCTTCGGGCATTTGAGCTGCAACATGACCACCCGCAAAACCGCTGGGAAATGAATTTTCGTCGTAAATCCAAAGTTTCATATCCAATTCTTCGGCCTTTTGCAAAGAATATTCTACCAACTCCCACCAATCGTCCGACAAATATTCTGTAATCATTCCATAACGCGGATGCAGAAACACCCCTCCAATTCCCTTTTCCTTAAATTCACCAAGAGTTCGGTCAATATCTTCTTTGGAAACATCGTTGTTCCAAACCCAAAATGGTGCGGTACGATATTCAGCCGAAGGATTTTGAAAATTGTCCTCTAATAAATCAAAAGAAGTAATCCTTTCACCCGGCTGTAAAACAGGTGCGGATTTTTCATTGCATGAAATCAAAATAACTAAACCAGCGACAAAGAGTATCTTTTTCATAATCAAAAAAATTAAATAAACGTGACTTTCATAACTTCAACCAAAATTATTATAATGCTTATTGCAATATATTATTTATGTGATGTTTTATCTTATTAAAACTAAATACCTGAATATAATAACAGTATAAATATAATGTCACAATTTAATGGCGATTTTATTTTACGTTTAAAATGCCTTCTGAAATACAATTTCACTTAATCCCGCGATTGTATTATTGGTTTCGTCCACATAAATTCGGACGGTTAATCTTCTGTCAGTCACTTTTACAGCCCTTTCAGTTGTCCATTTTAACTCACCGGGTTTGAGTGAATAGGTAACAGCATTTACCCCTTCAAAGGATATTTTTTGCCACGACGGTAAAAATAAATCACCTACTTTTGCCCTAATCCGATAAACGCCATTCGGGACATTTATTTCGTATTCGTACCAATTCTCGGGATTTACACAGAAAGCTTTGGTGCCTGAGAACATCTTCTTTTTTAAACGTACATTTCCTTCGAAACCTTTTAAAACCCAATCAACTTTATTAGCAGTATTCCATCTTCCAAGCTTCCATCCTTTACCTGCAAACTCCTCAAAAGCGTGGGCATTTTTTTCGTTTCCGTTTAGCGACCTTAATTTCCCAAAACAAATTCGTCCTTTAGTAAACGATTTTGAGAAATTATACGATTGCTTAAAATAAAGTTCATACATCTGCGGAAAGAAAGAAATTAAATTGTCGAACCGGTTTTGAAAGATTGGGACAGTGTCGGATTTAACAACTGCCAGTTGTAAATGTCCCCAAATTTCGTCGCCCCAAACAGTTCCGACAAGCTCGCCCCTGATTAATTTTTGTCCTTTTTTCACCTCAACATTTTTGTTGTACAAATGTTGATACACATAATAAATTCCCGGTTGTGTTGCACTTTCAAGTAAAACACATGCCTCTTTTCCCGCTTCGTCAATACCTTTATCTTCTACCCAAACAACGGTACTATTTTCCAGGGCAACTGCCCAGTGCTTTTCTACTCCCCTCGCATCATGCAAATCAAAGCCAATACCTTTATAAGAACCATTATAACTTTCCGTCTTTTTTTCATCCTGGCCCTGGTAAGAAAACATGTGGCTGTCTTCCTCTGTGCTCCATAAAAAACCATCATTAAAACTTACGGGAAAAATATAATCATCTGAATCCAACATTAACTCGTTGGCATCCGAAAGGCAGATAAGTGCATCTTTTGTAAGAAGCCCATGAACACTATGATCGGTGGTTAACGCTTTGACATTTTTATTGTCGGCCACAAAAATTCGTAAACTATTAATTGATGTTGGCACCGAACGTTTACATACTTTTACCCAAATTGTATCGAGGTTAATTTGTATTTGGTTGAAGTGGTTTTCCAACTTCAGTAATTTAATTTTCGTGTTATTGAAGGTTATACTTTCGCCAACATTTACATTAAAATATGATGAATTTCCCCACTTAAAATCCGGGGTAACTGAATTCTGGGTTTTCCCAAAAAAAACAAAATTCAGAATAAAAATTAATATTAGAGTAATAGATTTCAATTGGCCAGATTAAAAATTGTGTCGTTTAAAGCAAACGGAATTTCGTTTTCCTTTTCATTTAAAATAAGTTGAAATTCTTCTTTTAATATTAATTCCGTTTCTGTCATTTTTTCAAGGGGAAAAATTTCTGAAGTATCGTTTATTGTATTAAAGAAACGTCCGTCCCGGTACAATTTGTACGTATCATTCATTACCCAACGATTATGGTCTTTATTTCCCCAACGTGGAGTGTAGTGAATAAAAAAATTGTCTTGTATTTTTTTCCCGTCACCTGTAATTATTGAAAGGATACTTTTCCCGTCAGTTTTATATTCACTCGGATTTATACCTGCTGCATCGCATAAAGTTGGCAATATTTCAGCAAAAGATACTGCCGATTCCACAACTCTTTTACCCTTCATTTTATCGGGCCAAGAAAGTATCATTGGCACGTGATTTCCGGTGTTTTTAGTAAACCCTTTTCCGCCAACAACCTTAGCATAATTTGTTGAAGTAACCACTGACGGATGTGTTCCATTATCGCCAGTAAAAATAAATAGTGTATTTTCCCAAATTCCTTTTTCTTTCAACTTATTTTCCAACTGCCCGACAATTTTATCGGTAAAAGCCATCATGTCAGCAAAATAGGCTGTGTCTTTTTCGTATCTCCGCGAAGGATCAGCCCATTCCGGTGAATCGGGAGTTGGTACAAACGGGTCGTGAACAAGCACCATTGGATAGTAAACAAAAAATGGCTGATCTGCTTTTCGTTCAATAAAATCTGAAATATAGTCGGCAAAAACCTGCGGTCCGTAATTATTGGGATCTCTTGGCAAATCCTCCCCATTCTGGGTTATCAACGCATCAGAAAACCTTTCACCTTCCTTCTTTTGTCGATTTAGCTGCCATAAACAATATTCGTCGAAACCAAAATGATAAGGTCGATCGACATCCTGATTTCCCTCGTTATTTCGGTTCAAGCCATTTAATTGCCACTTTCCTGCAACCAAGGTCGCATAACCAACTTCCTGCAATAAATTTCCAAAAGTTTTCTGGTTCGGATTCAGGTAACCAAAATCCTCGTAATTTCTGAAATTATATTTCCCGGTCATTATTTTAACCCGCGACGGCGTACAAAGCGGTTGCGAATAACAGTGTTCAAAACGAATTCCGTTGGTTGCCAGGCGATCCAAATTTGGGGTTTCATACTCTGTGGAACCATTTGCCCCGATACATTCGTAACCCATGTCATCGGCCATTATCAAAATAATGTTTGGCCTTTCATTTTCAGTATTCTGTTTGCAAGATGAAAATGTTATACTAAAAACGAAGAGTAAAATAATAATCTGAGTTGTTGATTTCATTTTATTTATAATTTAAGGAATGATTAATTTATCCCGATCTGAAATGTGCTTTTCTAATTTTGCTGAAAGTTCATTTATCAATTTTTTGTTTCCCTTCTTTTCTGAAATATTTACCGTTTCCTCAGGATCTTCAACCAAATTGTACAACATCCGTGCAGTTGTTTCTCCTGTGTTATTGTTAAGCCACTCGGTATAAGTATGGGTTTGTGTTACAATTGTTTCTCCTTTTATCCATCTACAATAAATCTCTTCTTTCCAAGGTTGCTGTGCATTTTCAGTTAATGGTACAAAACTTTTACCTTGCAAATGGAAAGGTTTTTCCAGTCCCGCCAATTCACACAACGACGGGTAAATATCTACATATTCGACCAAAGCATTTGTTTTTATATTTTTCTTTTTGCCAGGAGCTTTTAAAATTAATGGTGTGTGCAATACTTTTTCAAAATTGCAATGTTTACACCACAAACCGTGCTCCCCCAAATGCCAGCCGTGGTCACCCCACAAAATAACAATGGTATTTTCAGCCAGGCCAAGTCTTTTTAATTCATTTAGAACTTTACCTATTTGGGTATCTGTGTAACTCACACAAGCATAGTACCCATGAATAAGTTTTCTCATAAATTCATCATCCATCGGACCATTGTCCGGCACATCAGTATAATTGCGCAACTCGCCAAAATTATGCATACATTCATCGGGTGCATTATCCGGTTTACGCATATTTTCAGGAAGTTCTATTTTATCGAAATCATATAAATCCCAATATTTTTTTGGAGCATTAAAAGGAAGGTGAGGTTTTAAAAACCCGACCGCCAGAAAGAAAGGATTTTCGTTATTTTTAAATTCATTTAATTTCCTAACCGCTTCGTTGGCAATTATTCCGTCTGGATAAATATGGTCAGGACCATCGGGACTTTCAAATGAAGGTCCGTTTATTCCAATGCCATTTTTTCGTGGTTCAATTTGTTCATGAGATTCTGGCAAAACATAGGCCTGCCAACCTTGCCAGTCGCCATTTGGAGACCAAGGTGTTTCAGACCAACTCCCTTTTCCATCTGTTATATGATGATAAATTTTTCCCAGAGAAACCGTTTTGTAGCCATTGTTTTTGAAGTGCATTGGTAAACTCACAATTCCCGGAACATCAAGATCCTGCCAGCAGCTATAATTTAAAAATCGATGTTTATTTGGCCGGATGCCTGACATAATACTTGCACGCGATGCACCGCAAACCGGAATGTTGCAATACGCGCGATTAAATACCAATCCCGATTCAGCCAGTTTATCAATATTTGGCGATTTGATGTGCGACTGTCCGTAACATCCAAGTTCCGGGCGAAGATCGTCAACTGCTATGAAAAGCACATTCGGTTTATTTTGGCTTTGTGTATTTGTAAAACCAAACGTTAATAAAAACAATAACAGGAAAGTGCTTTTACATTTCATAATAAAATTTTATCTATGAAATTTCTCCGAAATATATTTTAATCCATCAAATAATCCGGTACGCCAATAACTCCATTCGTGCCCACCATTTCTAACACGGTATTCATGTGGAATCCCTAAATCGCGCATTTTTACGTGCAAAGCAGAATTTCCTTTGTACAAAAAATCATCGTCGCCACAATCAATGTAAAACCGGATTGATTTTAATTTTTCTTCATCTACACTTTCCAGCAAATGAAGTGGACTGTTTGCTTTCCAATGGTCACTAACTTTTCCTTCAGGTTTTGGGCCGTAAATATTTTTGAAATATCCGTCGTACGAATCGTTGGCAAGAATTTCATTGTCAGTAAATGTTCCTGCACTCATTGCCACACACGACGAAAACAATTCGGGATTTCGCATGGAAAGTAACAATGCTCCATTTCCACCCATTGAAAGACCTGCAATAGCACGGAATTCTTTTTTCGGCCGAATACGATATTCTTTTTCAATAAAAGGAATAAATTCAGTTATAAACATCTCCTCCCACGGATCTTTTCCATCGAAACTGTTAATATACCACGAAACTTTTCCATCGGGCATAACAATAATACAGGGAGGAAAATCGCCATTTGCAATTCCCCGATCGGCAATTGTGTTTGCTTCACCAAATTGTATCCAGCCCGTTTCATCGTCGGAATAACCGTGTAACAAATATAAAACAGGGTAACTTCTAATAGATGTTTCATAATCGGGTGGTAAATAAATTGAATATTCAACCGGGTAATTTACCAGATTGCTTTCAAATTCTACCGATTCCAGCACCTTACCATTTTGTGCAGAAAGTGCAATTACGTAACAAAGTGCAATGAATAAAAAGAGAAGTTTTTTCATGAATTAGAATATTTATTGATTGTTAACAAAGCTATTAATATTTGAAGAAATGGTTCACCACTTAACCAATAATATCGGTTTTTAGATGATTTTTTTATTAAGTTTGAAAATTAAACCGCACTGAAAACTAACTACAATGAAAAAAACATTCTTTACAGTATTTATTGTTGCATTTCTTATCTTTTCATGTAAAAAAGAACAACATCTGGTTGAATTTAATACGGCACAATTTTCAATAGGAATAAACAAAGCTGGGTTCATTAATAAACTAACTGATATTCAAAACCAAAAGGAATATCTTTCAACCGACACCATTGCACCTTTGATTTCATGCAAGGTAAACAAGAGAATGATATATCCCATTGAGGCTTCTTTTGAAAAAGAAATTCTCAGCGTTAAATTTGAAGGGAATTTGGAAGCAAAAATTAAAGTTGAAGAAAAATCCTCGCATATTAGTTTTGAACTTATCAAAATTAATCAGCCAGAAATAGTAGAATTAGTTGTTTGGGGACCGTTTCCAACCACTATAAATAAAATAATCGGTGAGACAGTTGGAGTGGTTCGTGGTGAGGAGTTTACTATTGGAATCCAGGCATTAAATCCAAAAACATTAGGTGGTTACCCGTGGACCGAAAACGATTGTATGCCCCAATTCGATATTTTTGAACAGGATGATTATTCAGATTTGAGCGAAGAAAACAAACGTGAAACTTTATACCGTGTTGAAGCTGCCAAACCTGAAAAATTTGGAAGTACATTGCAAACTTATTGCAGAAATCGTTTTGAAGAAAGAATAATTTCAAACCTGGACCACGAAAGATTTGTATCTCCAGTTTTTAATGATGGTGGAATTATCGGATCAAAAATTGCATTGTTTGGCTGCCCTGTTGACCAAACATTGGAAACAATTGGGAAGATTGAAATGGAAGAGGGGCTTCCCCACCCCATGATTGACGGTGTTTGGGGAAAACAAGCCCGCTCTGCTTCAGCGGCTTACCTTATTTACAGTTTTAATGAGCGTAACATTGAGGAGGCAATAAATTACACCAAACAAGCCGGATTGCGTTATTTATATCATCCCGGTCCATTTAAAAACTGGGGGCATTTCGAGTTGAATGAAAGTGAGTTTCCCAATGGTTGGGACGGTTTAAAAATGTGTGTTGAAAAAGCAAAAAAGGAAGGAATTCTCCTTGGATTACATACACTTTCCAATTTTACAACTACAAACGATCAATACGTAACTCCAGTACCTGACCCACGCTTGGCAAAAGTAGGTTCGTCAGTTTTAACACAAAACATTGATGACGTTCAAATAGAAATTGAAATTCAATCGCCCGATTTTTTTAACCAGTTTAAAAACAATCATTTACATGGAGTAATGATTGGAGAAGAGCTAATTCGCTATGAAACAGTTTCTGAATCGGCACCATGGAAATTATTAAATTGCGAACGGGGTGCATGGAAAACCAAAGCAACAGCGCATAAAAAAGGTGATGAAACAAGCAAATTAATCGACCACGGTTACAAGGTGTTTTTAACAAACACCGAACTGAGCATTGAGCAGGCAGAGCGTTTGGCAGAATTGTACAATTATTGCGATTTACGCCAGATTTCGTTTGACGGGTTGGAAGGAAACCGCTCGACTGGAATGGGGAATTATGGAGAAATTCTTTTTACAAAAACCTGGTGGGACAAACTTTCCGATAAGCAAAAAAACCACATGATTACAGATGCAAGCCGGACTACCCATTATTTCTGGCACATTTACAGCAGAATGAACTGGGGAGAACCGTGGTATGCAGGTTTTAGAGAAAGCCAAACAGAATACCGCATGAAAAACCAAAAATATTTTCAACGCAATTTAATGCCTGGAATGTTGGGTTGGTTTAGCATGAGAAATAATACTCCGGTTGAAGATATTGAATGGATGCTCGCTCGATCTGCAGCTTACAATGCAGGCTATGCTTTTGTTACCGGCGACCGACCTTTGCAAACTAACGGGCAATCTGCGGAAATCTTAAAATTAATTGGCGAATGGGAAAAAGCAAGAATGGCAAATGCTTTCACTGAAGAACAAAAAGAGCGGATGCAGGATATTAATACCGATTTCAGTTTAGATGCCAGTGACAAAAACCAGTGGAATTTGCGACAAATTTATTCGTTTAAATTTAAACACGAAGCAAAAATAAAGCAACCCGGCGAACCACTTTTTTCCACATTCGAATTCGAAAATAGTGAAGAAAATGCCACTATGAATTTTATTTTAACTGTTCAGGATGCAACTATTTCTGAAATAAAAATTGAAATTGATAATAGTCGTGAAATAGTACTACCTATTTCATTGGCAGCCGGCGAATCGATAAAATATTTAGGTGGCAAAACGGCTGTGATTTACACTCCTCTTCTAAAAAAAGTAAAAGAAATTAGTATAAATTCTGAGCAATTTAAAATTGGCAAAGGCTCTCATTCTATTATTTTCGATTGTACATTTAGTAACAAAAATAAAGAACCAACAGCAAAATTTGAAGTGAGAATTCCCGGTAAGGCAGAAGAAATTAAAGGCTAATTTTTGGATGATGGAAAAAACCTACGATTACATAGTTATTGGCTCTGGTTTTGGCGGAAGTGTTTCGTCGATGCGCCTGGCAGAAAAAGGCTACTCGGTGCTAACCATCGAGAAAGGACGGAGATTCAGGACAGAAGATTTTCCTGAGTCGAACTGGAACCTGAAAAAATATTTGTGGATGCCACAAATCGGGTTTCTGGGATTTCAAAAATTAAATATTTTTAAACACGCCTTTATTTTGAGCGGAACCGGGGTTGGTGGTGGAAGTTTGGTTTATGCAAATACCTTAATGGTTCCTCCTTCAGAATTTTTCATAAATCAACAATGGTCAGATTTTAATGATTGGGAAAATGAATTAAAGCCATTCTACGAAAAAGCTGGGTTTATGCTTGGGCGAACAAAATTTGACAAACAAAACACCGAAGACAAAATCCTGCACGAAGTTGCAAAAGATTTAGGGAAAGAAAATTCTTTCGACAATGTTTATGTGGGTGTCTATTTTAATGACGATGAAGAAGAATGTGATCCCTATTTTAATGGCATGGGGCCACTGCGAAAACCGTGTACAAACTGTGCCGGGTGCATGGTTGGCTGCCGCGAAAACGCAAAAAACACGCTCGACAAAAACTATTTGTGGTTTGCCGAAAAAAATGGTGCAGAAATTCTTCCAGAAACCAATGTTTGGAAAATTGAATTTATAAATGGCGAATATTTAATTCATACAAAACGAACTGCCGGAATTTTTCCTAAAAAGAATAAAATTTTCAAATCGAAAGGCTTAATAGTTTCTGGTGGGGTTTTGGGAACACTAAAATTATTGCTAAACCAAAAATACATTTATAAAACCCTGCCCGATTTATCAGTATCTCTTGGAAAAAGTGTACGCACAAACTCGGAAACCCTTTGTACAGCAACACTTTCCGACAGAAAATTAAATAACAGCATTGCCATCAGTTCCATTTTCAAACCCGACAAAGACACTTTCATCGAGATTGTAAAATACCCTAACAAATCGAATGTAATGCGTAATTTGCTAACACTGGCAACCGATAAAAAGGGTTCGAATGCGAGGCGGCTATTTCATTTTTTTGGAAAAATTATCAGACATCCGATTTTGTTTTTTAGAATGGCATTTAACCGAAATTGGGCAGAGAACACAGTTGTATTTTTGGTTATGCAAACCCTCGATAATAAAATGAAATTTGTGTTGAAAAAGTGGCCTCTCCGAAAAAAGCTAACTCTCTCAAATAATCATCAACAAAAAGTACCATCGTACATTCCAATCGGGCAGGAAATTATGCACCGGTTTGCAAAAAAAGCAAATGCACAAGCGCAAAATTCCACTGCCGAAATTTTAATGAATATTCCTTCAACTGCTCACATTTTAGGTGGATCGCCAATGGGAACGAATGTTGAAACAGGTTTAATCAATCCTGATTTTGAAGTTCATAATTACCCGAACATGTATATTTTAGACGGGTCGGTAGTGCAGGGAAATTTAGGGGTAAACCCCAGTTTTACAATTACTGCTTTAGCTGAATTTGCCATGAGCAAAATTCCTGATAAAATTGGGTAACACGAGAATGGCGCGAATTCCGATTCGCGTTTGTAATGACAAGGCGTTTCCAAACCTCGTTTTTTTTATCGGCAGATCGGAATCCGCCACACCCAAATCGTTGTTCGGGAGCCGGAGTTTCACATCATTGCATATTTGAGCAGGAAGCTCAAACTCATGTCAAATTTGGGTAATGCAAATGTTAAGCTTTGTCTTTCACTAATTGGCAATATCCATTTTCCATTATCTTTGCATTAGTTATAAAATGAATCATTAAAAACAGATAAAATATGTTACCAAAAATAAATCCAACAACAACAGCGGCCTGGAAAAAACTAGAAGAGTATTATTTTGGTTTTGAAGGAACACACATGAAAGATCTTTTTGCAAATGATGCAAAACGATTTCAAAAATACTCTTTGAAGTTCGAAGATATTTTGGTTGATTTCTCGAAAAACCTGGTTGACGATTATGTGCTGGAATTACTAAATGACCTTGCCAGCGAATGCGGATTAAAAGATGCTATTCATAGTTTTTTCTCTGGAGAAAAAATTAATGCAACGGAAAACCGGGCAGTTTTGCACGTTGCATTGCGTAACCGGAGCAACAATCCAATAATTGTTGATGGCGAAAATGTAATGCCCGAAGTAAATGCGGTGCTCGACCAGATGAAAGATTTTTCAGATAAAGTAATTTCGAGGAAATGGAATGGGTACACCGGCAAAGCAATTACCGATATTGTAAACATTGGAATTGGTGGTTCCGACCTCGGTCCGCTAATGGTAACCGAAGCTTTAAAACCCTATAAAAACCATCTTAATTTACATTTTGTTTCCAACGTTGACGGAACGCACATTGCCGAAACATTAAAATTGGTAAATCCTGAAACCACACTTTTTATTGTGGCTTCAAAAACATTTACCACACAAGAAACCATGACAAATGCGAATTCAGCAAAAGATTGGTTTTTGAATTCGGCAAAAGAAGTAAGTTTTGTAAAAAATCATTTTGCAGCAGTTTCTACCAATGCTGAAGCCGTTTCCGCATTTGGAATCGACACCAAAAATATGTTCCGTTTTTGGAATTGGGTGGGTGGACGTTATTCTTTGTGGTCGGCAATCGGACTTTCAATTACCCTCGGAATTGGTTTCGAAAATTATGTGGAATTATTAGAAGGCGCACACGCAATGGACAAACATTTCAATGAAACTGATTTCGATAAAAATGTTCCGGTAATCTTGGCTTTAATAGGAATTTGGTACAACAATTTTTATGGTGCAGAAAGTGAAGCTATTTTACCATACGACCAATACATGAACCGTTTTGCAGCTTATTTCCAACAAGGAAATATGGAAAGCAACGGAAAATATGTGGATAGAAATGGCGAGCAGGTTGATTACCAAACCGGACCAATTATTTGGGGAGAGCCGGGAACAAACGGGCAACATGCTTTTTACCAATTAATTCACCAGGGGACAAAATTAATTCCATGCGATTTTATGGCAGCTGCTCAAAACCATAATAATTTGGGCGATCATCATCCAAAATTATTAGCCAACTTTTTTGCACAAACCGAAGCAATGATGGTTGGCAAAACCGAAGAACAAGTTAAATCTGAATTGTTAGCTGCTGGCAAATCAATTAAAGAAATTTCAGAATTGCTTCCTTTTAAAGTTTTTCTGGGAAATATTCCAACCAACTCGATTTTGGTAAAAAAACTAACGCCCCACACTTTGGGTTCTTTAATTGCCATGTACGAGCACAAAATTTTTGTTCAGGGGGTAATTTGGAATATTTATAGTTTCGACCAGTGGGGAGTTGAACTTGGGAAACAACTGGCAAATGCAATTCTACCCGAATTAACAAATGACGATGAAGTTGCAGGACACGATGCTTCAACAAATGGTTTGATTAATGCCTGGAAAGAAATGCGGTAGTGTTTGTACAGACAGTTTTACTAAATAGTGTGAATTGGATAAAAGAATTGACCTAATTTTAAGCCGTAAATAAATAGATTCTACTCATTATTGTAATATTTGGGGCTAGCCCCAAACCCCACTTCATTTCTTTTCCTTAGATGAAAAGAAACGAAGCAAAGAAAAATCAAGTCAAAATTAAGCTTAGCGTTTTTTCATTGCAACATCTTAGCTTGATTCACGCAATTTTGACGCACCCATATTAACGAAATCTCTTATTATTAGCAACTTAACTGATTTATTTTATCAAACTCACATTAATACAAAATCCTCGCTTTTATTGTGTGAGGTATTTTTTTAAGCTCCTGTAAAATAGGTTTGCCCAAATCGCTTTCAATATCAATTATTACATAGCCGATGTCAGCATCGGTTTGCAGAAATTGTGAGGCAATATTTATACCCTTTTCGGTAAAAACATAATTGATATCTTTTAGTACTCCCGGCATATTTTTGTGAATATGCAGAAAACGCTGTTTTTTCTGGTTGGGCTCCAACGATATTTGCGGAAAATTTACCGTTCCTATTGTTGAGCCATTATCGCTGTAACGAATAAGTTTTTCTGTAACCTCGGCCCCAATGTTTTCCTGCGCTTCGGAAGTGCTTCCTCCAATGTGTGGAGTTAAAATAACATTGTCAAACTCCTGAAGTACCGATACAAATTCTTCGTCGTTTGATGCCGGTTCTTTCGGAAATACATCGGCAGCAGCACCTGATAAATGCTCACTTTTTAAGGCTTCGGCGAGCGAATTTACATCAACAACAGAACCTCGCGATGCATTAATCAGAAGCGAGCCCTTTTTCATTTTGTTAAGCTGTCTTGTGGAAATCATGTTGGCAGTTGACTCCGTTTCGGGAACATGTAAAGTAACCGCATCAGCAATGTGCAACAACTCTTCCACCGAATTACAAACTGTGGCCTTTCCCAAACTAAGTTTCTTTTCAACATCGTAATAAAACACATTCATTCCCATCGCCTCGGCAAGAATGGAAACTTGAGAACCGATGTGTCCGTAACCGATAATTCCGAGATTTTTACCACGCACTTCAAACGAATTTCGGGCAGCTTTTAACCAGTCGCCTTTGTGTGCCGCTGCATTTTTTGCAGGCACTTCGCGCATTAACATTATTATTTCGGCAATTACCAGTTCGGCAACTGACCGTGTATTTGAAAATGGTGCATTAAAAACCGGGATCCCAAGTTGTTTGGCTGCAAGCAAATCAACCTGATTTGTACCAATACTGAAACATCCCACAGCAAATAGTTTTTTTGCTTTTTTTAGGATTTTTTGTGTAAGATTGGTTCGGGATCGTATTCCCAATATGTGAACATCTTTTATTTTTTGTTCCAATTCGTCTGCGTCCAATGCAGTTTTAATGTATTCTACATTGGTATATCCGGCTTCATTAAAAGCAATTACCGCCGATTCGTGAATTCCTTCGAGTAATAAAACACGAATTTTATTTTTATCGAGAGAGAATTTTTTCACCATCTGATTTTTTATGTAAAAATAGGAAGCATTATTTTATATGAATGCAACGAGGGTAAGTTTTTTGCAAAACTTAAAGTTTAATAATTGTGTGTATTCTGAAATGTCAAAAGGGTGAAATAAAAAACTTGATTTTATTAACTCAATTTCTCGGTTAATTGAGCAATTTCCTTTTTAGGCGAAACACCTTCATATAAAATTTTATAAACGGCTTCAGAAATGGGCATGTCCACTTTATAATTTTTATTTATTTCATAAATAGAACGTGCCGCAAAATAACCTTCAGCAATCATATTCATGTCTAATTGAGCGGTTTTTACTGAATATCCTTTCCCAATCATCGTTCCAAATTGCCGGTTTCTACTAAACTGTGAATATCCTGTAACCAGCAAATCTCCCAGGTAAGCCGAGCTTTTTATGTCGCGGGTAATCGGATGAACGGTATCAACAAAACGTTTTATTTCTTGAATTGCATTCGAAAGCAAAACAGCATGAAAATTATCGCCATAACGCAATCCGTGTGTAATTCCAGCTGCAATGGCAATAATATTTTTTATAACCGAATTATATTCCGTTCCCCAAATATCGTCTGAAACCGAAGTAAAAATGTAGTCGCTTTTAATTAATTCAGCAAATTTTGAAGCCCTAATTTCATCAAGGCTGGCAACGGTTAAATACGATAGTTTTTCAAGCGCAACTTCCTCTGCGTGGCACGGCCCGGCAAGTACTCCCATCATTTCGAACGGAACATTAAAAAACTTGTTCAGGTATTCAACTACTAAAAGATTTTCTTCAGAAACGATGCCTTTTATTCCTGATAAAATATATTTATGACTTAAATCGATTTTTAAGTTTTCTAAAATTGTAGGCAAAAAAGCAGATGGAATTGCAAAAACCAAAATATCCGATTCTTCAATAATTTGATTGATATCGTTATAAAAATTTATCCGGGAAGTATCAAATTCAACACTTCTTAAATACCTCGGATTATGTTTTACTTTTTCGAATTGTTCAACAGTATCCTTTTTTCGAAAAAACCAATTTATTTGAGTAACATTTTCAAGCAGCATTTTTGAAATTGCCGTGGCCCAACTTCCGCTCCCGATTACTGCTATTTTATTCGTTTTAATATTCATATTTTATTTCATTTTTCAGCCGACAAAACTAAAAATAATTTTGCAGTTCAAAATTTAACTTAATTTTTAAGATAAAGAGTTTTCAAAATTTGCCGGATTAACACTAATCGGAAAGTCTTAAAAAACATCTCCCCCAAAAAATAATGAATTATTTGAGCTAATGTTTAAAATTTAATAACAGACAAGTTGGGATTAGTAAAATATACTCATTATTTATTTTACATAAATATATAAATACTTGACATTTAGCAACTTTAGTTGTAAATTGATCAATAAAACTAAAATATATAACTATGAAAATGGTCAAGTCAAACCTAAACAGAACATTAAAAAAAAGTGCAATTCTCTTAATTTTAATGTTTTCCTCATTATTGTTTGTTTCTAATAGTTATGCACAGAGAGTAGCAATAAACGGTGGTGTAAAAGGCGGTGAAATAGGAGGTGGTCTAATATTAAATCTTGGAAATTTTCCGATTTGCAATGTTTGGAACCTGGAAGGTGTGGCATCCCTTCAAAGATATTGTTTTACTACCGGGTTCGATAATTTTTTTAGAATTGGGGTTCAAGCCCGACGATGGGCTGAAACTGCACCAGTTTGGTATGGAGGTGAGTTAAGTTTTGTACACGACGTGAGTGTTTACGAGGATAGTTATTGGGACAGTAATCCGAGCGGAAGCGGTGTAGCTGCCGGAGTTCTTGCAGGATATCGTCTTCCAATTGAATCTTTAAATATAAGTGCATTTGTAGCCACTTCATTAATTTATTTTGGCGAATTTACATCCGACGGTCATTTGGTTGAAGGAAGTCACACAGCATTGCAGGGTAGAATTGGTTTGGAAATTTCGCTGGGTTCAATTGAATAGATTTTGATTTAATCTCCATTTTTTCGATTTCCCGGTTAACAAAATCATCCTAATATTTGAACGGATAATTAGTATCATATTTCTAAGAAACTGTTTAAATTTTGTTTTTTTTGAGATTTGTCTTTTGAGATTTGTCTTTTCCAATTTATCTGGTTTAGGTTTATTTTAAATTAGGATTCCTTAATAAAAAGACTTTTTTACAACAAGGGATTTCAATATATTATTGTAATTTCATAGACTTAAATAATCAGAAAAACGAAATCTAATTAAACTAAACACATGGAGAAATATATTCTTTCACTCGATGCAGGAACAACCAGCAACAGGGCTATTCTTTTTAATCATTCGGGTGAGATTGTTAGCGTTGCTCAACAGGAATTCGAACAAATTTATCCTCAAGCCGGGTGGGTTGAACATAATCCGGAAACCATTTGGGAAACTCAGCTAAAAGTAGTGCGTGAAGTAATTGAATCGAAAAAAATATCTCCCACCCAAATTTCTGGTATTGGAATTACAAACCAGCGCGAGACCACAATCATTTGGAACAAAGAAACCGGCGAACCAATTCACAATGCCATTGTTTGGCAAGACCGACGAACCGCAGGTTTTTGTGATCAATTAAAAGAAAAGGGACTTGAAAAAACCATTGCAGCAAAAACCGGATTGGTAATCGATGCTTATTTTTCAGGAACAAAAATTAAATGGATTCTTGATAAAGTTGAGGGTGCCCGCGACCTGGCAAAAGCAGGTAAATTGGCTTTTGGCACCGTCGATACCTGGATTATTTGGAAACTAACCAACGGCAATTTACAGATTACGGATGTTAGTAATGCAAGTCGTACTTTAATTTATAATATTCACACGTTAAAATGGGACACGGAATTATTGGATATTTTAGATATTCCAATTGAAATTCTTCCGGAAGTAAGACCCAGCAGCGAAATTTATGGTAGTACTTCTGCTGAACTTTTTGGTGCAGAAATACCAATTTCAGGAATTGCAGGTGACCAGCAAGCAGCTTTGTTCGGGCAAATGTGCATTGAAGAAGGGATGGTGAAAAACACTTACGGAACTGGCTGTTTTGTGGTTATGAACACCGGGGACAAACCCATCGCTTCGAAAAACAAACTGTTAACTACAATTGGCTGGCAAATTGGAGATAAAGTAACTTATGCTCTCGAAGGCAGTATTTTTATTGGTGGTGCAGTAGTTCAGTGGTTGCGTGACCAATTAGGAATAATTGAATCTTCTTCGGAAATTGAAGCACTGGCAAATGAGGTGGAAAATAATGGTGGCGTTTCTTTTGTACAGGGATTTGTTGGTTTAGGTGCCCCACACTGGGATCAGTACGCTACCGGAGCTATTATTGGTCTAAGCCGTGGAACAGGGAAGGCACACATCGCACGGGCTGCATTGGAAGCTATCGCATTTCGCTCGATGGAAGTAATTGAAACGATGGTTAAAGATTCAGATATTAATTTAAATGAACTGCGCGTTGACGGCGGAGCAGCGGTAAATAACCTGTTAATGCAAATTCAGTCTGATGCAATAGATACAACTGTTGTCCGCCCGAAAGTAACTGAAACAACTGCACTTGGAGCGGCGTATCTTGCCGGGTTGGCTGTCGGATATTGGAAAAATATTGATGAAGTAAAACAGCAATGGCAGGTTGATAAAAAGTTTTTGCCAATTTCTGATAAAACTGAAGTTCAGAAAGTAATAAAAGATTGGAAAAGAGCAGTTGAACGAAGTAAAAACTGGTACGAATCTCATTAGAATTTTCAATTGAAAAATTTCTCAAAACACAATCCAATTAATATGAATAGAACAAAGAATCTAAAAAAAATAAGGAAAAAGGATAGGGAGTGGGACATTGTAATTATTGGTGGCGGCGCAACTGGTTTAGGATGTGCGGTTGACGCAGCTTCGCGCGGTTACAAAACACTTTTGCTGGAACAAGTTGATTTTTCAAAAGGAACATCGAGCAGAAGTACAAAATTGGTTCATGGCGGAGTTCGATATCTTCAACAAGGCGATGTTTCTATGGTTTTTGAAGCTTTACAGGAACGTGGTTTAATGTTTAAAAATGCACCTCATTTGGTCACTAACCAGTCGTTTATTATTCCGGCTTACGATTTTTGGGGCGGCCCATTTTATACCGTTGGCTTAAAAGTTTACGATTTAATGGCAGGAAAACTGGGACTCGGACCTTCAAAACATCTCACGCGCGAAGAAACAATCGAAGCAATTCCAACTGTAGAACAAGAAGGTTTACAAGGAGGGGTAATTTATCACGATGGTCAGTTCGACGATTCGAGAATGGCAATTAGTCTTGCACAAACCGCGGTTGATTATGGCGGAACGGTACTGAATCATTGTAAAGTTACAAAACTCATTAAAGAAGGAGATTTAATTTCGGGTGTTGTTGTTGTCGATCAATTGTCGGGGGAAGAATTTAATATAAAATCGAAAGTTGTAATAAATGCCACGGGGGTTTTTGCCGACGAAGTTATTCAAATGGACGAACCGGAGAAAAAAGATATGATTACTCCCAGTCAGGGAATTCACGTTATTTTAAATAAAGAATTTCTTCCCAACGATTTTGCAATTATGGTTCCGCATACTTCCGACGATCGTGTAATGTTTGCAGTACCATGGCATAACCATGTGGTTGTGGGAACCACCGACACACTAATTGAGAACCATTCGCTGGAACCGGTAGCTCTTGAATCGGAGATAGATTTTGTGTTGGAAACCGCCGGGCAATATTTGGTAAAACAACCAACCCGAAAAGATGTATTGAGTGTTTTTGCCGGATTACGGCCACTCGCAAAACCCGAAGACGAGAAAAAGGCCACGAAAGAAATTTCACGAAGTCATAAAATTCTTATTTCGATATCAGGATTAATTACTATTATCGGAGGGAAATGGACAACTTACCGTAAAATGGCGGAAGACACCATTGAAAAAGCAATTATGTTGGGTGGTTTCCCTGAACGTGAGTGTATTACCAAACATCTACCAATTCACGGATTCAGAATGGATATTGATGCGTACAACGACCCGATGGCTCCGTACGGATTAGATAAAGAAGAGATTCTGAATCTTGGAGAAGAAGAAGAATCGCTGGCTGGATTTTTAAGCGAAAAATTGCATATTTACAAATCGCAGGTGGCGTGGGCCGTGCGAAAAGAAATGGCCTGCACGGTTGAAGATGTGTTGGCTCGTCGAACTCGCGCACTTTTCCTCGATGCACGCGAAAGTTTTCGAATTGCACCTGAAGTTGCCGATCTAATGGTAAAAGAATTGGACAAGGATGAAGAATGGAAAAAGACACAATTAAAAGATTTTGAAGAGGTAGCTAAAAATTATTTTTTTGATAAATAAATTTAATAAGTTATGATAGAATATTTTGGAGAGTTTATAGGTACATTTATTTTAATACTTCTTGGAAATGGAGTGGTAGCCAATGTAAGTTTAGATAAAACCCACAGTAAAGGTGCTGGATGGATTGTAATAACCGCGGGCTGGGGAATGGCCGTTTTTGTTGCGGTTGTAACCACGGCAGATATTAGCGGAGCACATCTGAATCCGGCGGTGACATTAGGTTTGGCTTTCAGCGGTTTGTTCGAGTGGATAAAAGTGGCTCCCTTTATTTTGTCTCAAATACTTGGTGCAATGTTGGGTGCATCGGTGGTTTACCTGTTTTTCGCTGAACATTTTAAAATTACAGAAACTCCTGGTTCCAAAAAGAATTGTTTTTGTACAGCCCCGGCGATTCGAAATTATAGAAGTAATTTTTTCTCGGAGTTAATCGGAACTTTTGTTTTAGTTTTTGCAGTTTTACTAATTGCGTTGCCTCAGTTAGATTACCAAACTTTGGGAAGTGCAAAAGTAGGTATGGGATCGTTAGGAGCGTTGCCGGTGGCACTGGTGGTTTTTGCCATTGGACTTAGCCTTGGTGGAACAACCGGATACGCGATTAACCCTGCCCGGGATTTAGGTCCGCGGATAGTTCATGCACTTTTACCCCTAAAAAACAAGGATAACACAGATTGGCCATATGCATGGATACCGATTTTAGGCCCGGTTGCCGGAGCTGGACTCGCAGCGGCGGTTTATTTATTTATTGTTAGCATGAGTTAGTTTTTAAAAAGCATAGTTTTATATTTAAGTAATTCAAAAGAAAATAGAAATGGAAAATAAAATCAGTGACAGTTCGATACGGTTAAGGGAAATGATTGAAAAAGCAATTGAAGACCACATAATTACGCGCGATGAATATGATAAAATTATTCATATTGCAACCGAAGATGGAGTAATCGACAGACACGAACGTGCCTTGCTAAGCGAGTTGCAACAGATGATTGAAGATAAAATGGTAAAATTTGCCAAAAAATAGAACGCTTAAAATGTGAGTAAAAAACAGTATTTTTATATTGTACATTCGGTTATATATAATCATTAATATCATGAAAAAAATTCTGAAGATTTTTGCCCTGGTAATTGTACTGGTAGTTGCCGGAGTTTTGTCTTACACCTACATAAGTTTTAATTCGTACAATCCTGCCGATCCCGAAGTTGAAGTTGACCAATCAAAGTTGGTGTATTTTCAGGATTCGTATGTAAACAGTAGAACGGCTTTTCAATTGCACGCGGAAAAATTACATCAAAAATTTGATAGTGTTCAGGTTTTTTCGAGACAGGTTCCGGGGAAAAACGATGCTGATTTAACAATTGATTTCTGTTACATCCCGGCTCAAAAAGAACAAAAAAAGCTACTAATTCTTACTTCTGGTGCACATGGTGTGGAAGGTTATGTTGGAAGCGCAGTTCAGCAACTTTTTATGAACGAAATTCTTCAACCCGAATTATTAGACGAAGTTGGAGCTTTACTGGTTCACAGCATGAATCCGTATGGATTTAAATACACGCGCCGGGTAACCGAAAACAACATCGATTTTAACCGCAATTGCGACACCAATAAATCATTATTTTCGTCAGAAAACACTGGCTACAACGATTTGTATGGAATGTTAAATCCCAAAGGGAAAGTTAATTCTGGGAGTTTGCGAAACCGTTTTTTTATGTTGGTTGCCATTAATAAATTATTACAAGAATCGATGGCAAGTTTGCGACAAGCAATTTTGCAGGGGCAATACGAACATTCAAAAGGACTTTATTTTGGAGGCGATAATTTCGAGCCTCAATTGGCGTTGTTAGCTAAAGTTTTTAAGAAAACATCTGAAAACTACGAAACTGTTTTTAATATCGATTTACACACGGGTTATGGCGAACGCGCAACTTTGCACCTATTTCCAAATCCGATTGACGATGAAAAGGTAAAATCAACGCTCGGAAATATGTTGGAAGGATATAAAATTGATTGGGGTGACTCGGATGATTTTTATACAATAAACGGATCGTTTACCGACTTTATTGGAAAAATTCTACCTAACAAATTGTATTTACCAATGGTTTTTGAATATGGTACATTAAACTCGTCAACAACGGTTGGTTCAGTAAAATCGTTACACAATATGATTCTTGAAAACCAGGGCGCTCAGTTCGGTTATAAAAGTGTAAAAGACAGTGTAAAAGTGAAAGCTACATTGATGGAAATGTACAATCCTTCATCCGAAAAATGGCGCACAAAAATTATGATCGACTCAAAGGAAATGCTGGAGCAGGTAATGATAAACTTTGGAAAACTGTAAATCCTGTAATTGTCAATTCAATAAAAACGGCTTTCTCACAGGTCACGTTCCAGTTTTATTGTCATGTTGAGCGTAGTCGAAACATCTGTATTTCATATTAATAGATTCTTCTACTAGGCTACCAATGACAGATCTATTGTTTTTTAAGATCCTGAAACAAGTTCAGGATGACGTTCTAATAAACAATGCGAATTAAAACGTCATGCCGAATTTATTTCGGCATCTTTTTGGATCAGTTTAATTATCGGGTTGGTGGGATAAAAAGTTTTCTTTTATCTTTCATCCATGGAAATGGAAATACTACTACGCCACTTACTGCCAGAAGAGTTATTTGAATATTTCGATTTGGTATCAAT
>Ga0209249_1001009_pt1 | contig 29751 bp, 24 predicted proteins | sample SaaInlV_200m_DNA_4_FD_184653 | JGI IMG/M metagenome (GOLD analysis project Ga0209249, IMG submission 184653) | Marine microbial communities from expanding oxygen minimum zones in the Saanich Inlet - SI037_S3LV_200m_DNA (SPAdes) (version 2) | ecosystem: Environmental > Aquatic > Marine >...
CTGATGCCGGGGAGATTAAAAATCCATCAACACGAATCGATGCAAAAGTTTGCACAATATTTTTCTCCGCTTCGTACGACTCATTCGATTGCCCGATAATCATATTAATTCCCAGAGGATTTACCATATCCTGTATTCCGTTAATTATGGATGAAAAAAAGTAACTGGTTATTTCAGGAACAATAACTCCAATTGTATTTGTTTTCTTATTAAGTAGATTAAGTGCCAGTAAATTGGGCTGGTAATTTAATTTTTTTGCCAATTTTACAACCGCCCTTTTTGTTTTTTTGCTAATTGCCGGGTGGTTATTTAAGGCACGCGAAACCGTTGACGGAGAAATCCCCAGTTCCTTTGCAATTTCTGTTATAGTTGTGCGCGACTTTTTCATGTTAATATTAAATCTTCGATACTGTTTAAAAATTATTAATTCAACTCCTTTGGCCTTAACATTTCAATAAAACTGGCAGAAACCCAATATCGTTGCCACTTCCCTTCATAAATGTCAAGAAAAAACAAATATTTTCGATCTTGAGTAACAATTGGGCAATTCCCACCTGATTTATAATTCACATATCGTTGCAAAGAAATTGACTCTGACCAGGTATTATTTTTCAACTTAAAACTGATAAATAATCCGCCATCCAAGAGATTTCCATCCCTTATTCTGGTAAACAAAAGAAAATCGCCATCGGGGCTAATAAATGGATTGCTTTCTTGATCTTCCGAGTTTATTGTACCTCCAAGTTTTTTAGGTTTTTGGTATTCACCGTTTTCAAACTTACTGCAATAAATATCTGAGCTGCTATCGACATATTGTTTTGCCCTGTGTTTAAAATACAAGCTACCTTTTAAATCAACCGATACCTGCCAGTGCTGGAACACATCGTTCACAACCGGAGGTAAGGGACGAGCTTCCGACCAACCATTTGTTTCCAAATCAACTACCCAGATATTCTCTTTATTACTTGTGTCAGCATCATAAATAGGTCGTTTTGAAGTAAAAAACAATTGCTTACCGTCTGGAGACAAAAAAGGTGCATCATCATTAAACTCCATTTTTGAGAATGGTACCATAAGCGGAGTAGTCCATTCCCCATTTTTTAATTCAGAATACCAGATTCCGTTATGACACCAATAGGCATTGATTCCAGCTTTTGAAAATACTATGTTTGAATGCGCCTGTTTGGATTTCAAAATAATTTCCGGAGCAAAAATCTTTGGTGTTGTTTCGGGAGATATTTGTCCAAAATAAGAACTTGGTTGAGTAGAAGAATTCGAAGTTTCATTTATTACCTCTTGCGAAAATATTGATTCACCCGAAATAAGACAGAAAAGTAGTATTATAAGTTTAATATTCATCTTTTTAATCTCGTATTACCAATTTGTTTGGTAACGGCAGTCTGTCTAAAATGCACCATTTTTGTGATTGTTTTTGCGCTAAAATTGTTGAATTATATATTGTCTCCATTTTTAATTTTCTTCGACAATTTACTTATGTCTTGTTCAATTTCTTTTAAACTATTTTCCTTTTCAATCTGCTTTTGAGTTTCTTTATATTTTGTAAATTCTTCGTTTGATTTTTCTAATGCCTTTTGATGACTTATTTTTCCTGCATGGGTTAAAAGTTCTTTTCCATTAAGTTGCACAATAACATCTAATCTCGAAATCCAATCTTTCATATACATTGGTCTGTTTTCAAGTGCCATAGTTTCGGCAAATGCAAGATATTGTTCTACAATTAATCCAAGCAATTTAATTTCACCTTCTTGCAAGTAATTCTTAGCAATACTTATTTCGTTTTTATTTATTTTAGAGCCTTTTTCTTTGTCGTAAGATTGCATTCCTAACAGTGGTAAACTTGCATCAACTCTGCGATAAACCAACTCTGCGGCCGTCTGTTCACTAATTGCCCAAAGTAATTTATTTTGTACAACTTTAAAGAACATTATTGTATTTTCGTCTTTTGGATTATAATCAATACTTATTGCATAAATATCTTTTATTTTCTGATAGAAAAAGCGTTCCGAAATTCGTATTTCACGAATACGCTCTTGCAGTTCGTTAAAGTAATTCATCGAATTACCTGTTTTAAATCTATCGTCGTTTAATGCAAAGCCTTTTATTATGAATTCTTTTAAACGCTGTGTTGCCCAAATTCTAAACTGTGTTCCTTGCTTTGATTTTACACGATAACCAACCGAAATAATTACATCAAGATTGTAAAAATTTGTATTATATAATTTACCATCTTGGGCAGTTGTTCGGAAATTCCGAACAACTGAATTTTCTGCCAATTCTCCTTCTTCAAAAATGTGTTTAATATGTTCGCTTACAGTTGCTTTCGATTTATCAAAAAGCTCACACAATTGCATTTGTGTAAGCCAAACTGTTTCATTCTCAAAACGAACATCAAGTTTTGTTTCTCCGCTTTCTGTCTGATAGATAATTAATTGAGAATTATTAGTTGAGAATTGAGAATTATCTTTCTCAGATTGCTTTTTTGAATTATCCATTCTTTTTGTTTTTTGAAGATTTTACAATTGAAACTAAAAGTTTTAATAATTCTTGAATGTCATTTTGAAGAGATTCAAACTGTTCATTTTCTATATATTCCGTTTTGTGTAAGAGTAAAAGCCAATAATCTGTTTCATTCGCTTCTTTTAGGGCAATAGATAATTTATGAATAAAGTCAGCATTACTTTCTGCGTGTTGTGCCTCTCTAATTAATGCACCAACCGAAGTACCACTTCTTAATATTTGTTTAGATAAAACATATTCTTTTTTAACAGAAACAAGATGTTTATTCAAAAAAACAATGCGGACAGCAAAATCAAAACTCTTATCTAAAATCACATTTTTTCTCATCAATTAACTAATTCTCAATTATCCATTCTCAATTTTTCTTAAACATTGGCGAAGTATATTCATTATACAAGTCAAACAAAAATTCAATGCGTGCATTTTCTGTTGTAAATACTTGTGGACGATAACACAAATCAACTGCTTTATCTAATTCTTGGTGCGCCTTTACCAATTTTGGTGGCATTGTTAAAGGGTCGTATAAATCGGCAAGGCTACTTTCTGGAAACTCATATCTTACATCTAAAACCTTTTGTGCCTTTTCTTCTACCTTGTTTTTGTTCTTTTCGCTTGGTTCTTTTGGCCAGGGATAATTATTGTAAACAGTTAAAACACTATATTGGTAATCTGATTTTAAGCGACCTGTAACAATTCTCATCCAAGACATATGCATTATTGAAACTAAAATTCCAAATTCATATAGAGTTGCGGGATTTAATATTCTTAATTTATCGCTACAAATAATTCCTGATTGTTCAAAATCTATAGGGATATATTTCCTTCTTTCAGATGAAACTTGAGGAATTATAAGGAAATTATTCTCAGGATAATTCTCTGTATGAAATTTTGTTGGGGTTAAAGCTAATTTTTGTGTTGGTTTACTAGAACTTGATTCTCTAAACTCCTTTACTTTTTTAATTCTATCAAGGACAAGAGGCATCTTTTTTAAATCTGATGGGCTAATATTCTTGAGCCACAAAATGTATCTTGGATTACCATTAATAAATTCATTAGCTCCAATAAAAGGTTTAATATAATTAACAGAGAGAGGCTCATTTTTAATAAACTCATTCTTTTCAGTTTCAGTAAAAATATAGTGCCCACCATCTACCGGTTTATTCCCTGTTTTTAATCCTGTAATATTGCAAAGAGGTTTACTGCGATTAACAATTGCAAAATCTAATCCTTCTAGTAAATAAGGACTAATATTTTTTACAAATCTAGATTGTGGCTCACCCTTAATATGGTCGTATGAAAATAATACTTTATTCTTTGTATCAAAGGAAGCAAAGCCAATTATCACAACATGAACTGCTGCATTTGCTTTTGCTTCATTACTCCAATTAAAAGTTTGGTGAGCAAAATGAATCTTAACACTATATTTTTCAAACAATGAGTTCCATAAAACACCTACTTGTTCACCTTGAGTAATTGAATTTGTAGAAACAAAAGCAACTTTAACAAATGAATTTTGAATATAATCTGCTGCTTTAATATACCAAGCTGTTACATAATCTAAAATACCCACATTAGGTATTTCTTTAAATGTTCGCATGTCATTTCGTTGCTCATCATTCAGCCATTTAGCACCTCCAAACGGTGGATTCCCCAATATATAATCAACCTTGCCCCTGTTTTTAGTATTCCATTTTTTATCTTCAACCGGCAAGTGCCCTTTGCTTATATTAATACCTTTTGAATAAATGTTTATTGTGTCGTAATGCGATATTGGCTCGTTTACGTGAATTATATTGGTTTGCGTGGCAGCAATATCAATAAAACTCGATTCAGTTAAAGAATTCCAATCAATTCTTAACGCGTTTCCGTTTATTATTTTTGCAGATTTTTTAAGTGGCAACCTGATAAAATACTGACCAAATTCTTCCGAAATACGCATATTCATTTGGTGGTCTATTAACCACATTGCTACTTCGGCAATTCGGGAAGCGAATTCGTCGTATTCAATTCCGAAAAATTGGTCAACATCAATCCAAATAATATGTGAAATATCAATAACCGTTTCACCCGTTTTATACAATTCACGTAAAATATCAATTTCAAGTTGTCTTAATTCCCGGTAGGTAATTATTAAAAAGTTTCCGCTACCACAAGCCGGGTCTAGAAATTTAAGAGTTGAAAGTTTATGATGGAACTCTTTTAATTTTTTTGAATTCGATTTTACTTTTTCAAACTCTGCCCTTAATTCATCTAAGAAAAGTGGTTTTATGAGTTTAAAAATATTTTTCTCTGATGTGTAATGAGCACCTAAATTCCTGCGCTCTTCGGGGTTCATAACCGACTGAAAAAGAGAACCGAAAATTGCGGGCGATATTTTCCCCCAATCCAAACCCGACGCTTCGAGCAAAATAGCCCGCATTACAGAATTAAAAGCTGCAATTGGCAACTGCTCTTCAAAAAGTTTTCCGTTTACATACGGAAATTGATTCAAATGTTCGTCAAGATTTTTTAGTCGGTTTTCGTTTGGTGAATTTAATACTTGGAAAAATTGAGCTAACAAAGCACCTAAATCACTTCCGTCTTCGTTTGTTTTTCGGTCGATAAATTCTTTGAAAATATCTTTTTCAAAAATCCCCGTATCGTCGGCAAATAAAACAAATAGTAAACGAACAAGATAAACTTCTAAGGGATGCCCCACGTAACCAAATTCTTTTAATTGGTCGTGAAGTTTTCCCATTAATTCAGCCGCTTTTATATTTACAGGGTCTTCTTCTTTAAAAGTTCGTTTTTGGTAACCCGCAATAAAACCAAATAGTTTTACATTTTTATAAAATTCTGAAATATGAAATTCGTGTTCTGTTTTTTCGTCAAGGTCGAAAAGTTTAATTCTGTCAAAGTCCGAAACAAGAATGTATTTTGGTAATTCGTGTTCTTTTAATCCAGGGAAATAGTCAGTTGCCTGCTTAAAAGCTTTGTCAAGATTTTTTCCTTTCGATTTATGTTCAACGAGTAAAGTTCCTTTCCAAAACAAATCAATAAATCCTTGCTTGTCGCCCAATTTCTTAACAGGCTCTTCAAATGTTGCAACTCGTCTGCGCGATATTCCAAAAACTTCAAAAAAATCGTTCCAAAAACTGTCTTTTTCAGCTCGCTCTCTTGTTTCGTCAATCCACTCATTCGAGAATTTTAATGCTCTGTCTTTTATTTCGTTCCAACTTAATGCCATTCGTCAATTTTCTATATTTTCAGTTTTGCAAAATCTTTTTTTGCCAAGCCCTAACGGTTTGTGCATGTTGTGCGGGATTAAAAGCACGAAACTTTCAATTACGCACGGAGCCAATTCGTTTATTCATAATTTCAAATTTTCCGTCAATCGTCAAAGACGAATTGGCGGTGTTGCAACAACGAGCCGCAGTACAAAAAACCGCTGAAACCCGCATTAAATTTACATTTTGTTAGCGGGGCGTTGTTTTAATTTAGTATTTCACTAATAACTTCGAATACTTTTTCAAACTCATTAATCCCAAATTCATCAAACCCTGCTTCTTGTTTCAATATTTTTTCTGCAAATACATTCTTTGAGTGAGCGATTGATTCACCTTCATTATTTTGAATCAGCTCTACATCCTCACAATACACCTTTTTATCAGCTTCTTCGTCCTCTTTTGGTAGTTCCAAAATGCTAATTTTAGAGTTTATTTTTTTCTTATTGGTTTTACTTTTTGTCATTACTTCCTCAATCTCATTTGTGAAAAATAATCTCTTATTAGTTGTGGTGTCTATCTTTTTTATTTCATCATCTGTATAGTAAAACTCAATTGAGATGTTATTATATTCATTTCTGTGAGAAGGTTTTGGTATGCAAAATGAGAATACAGAATTTCCCCAATCCTTGAAATTATTTTCTCCTTGACCATCCATTTCCTTAATTATTTTCGAATCATCTCTGTCAAATATGCAAATAACCTTTCTATTATTATTTAGCTTAGAGGTTTGTTCGCACAATGATTTGAGATGACTGTCTCCCATCTCAATTTCTGATTCATATTTAAGAAAATCTAAATCTAAATCAAGAAATTTTCCGCCTTCATTTAGTTTTTCAATAGCATTTTTTAAATGCTTCCAGTCTGTTTTGCCTTCTGTAAGAACTAACGGCTTGGTGAGATTCTTAAGTTTCCGATTAACTGTATTGAAAGTATTCTGTAGGTTATTGAATCCTGAGACAAAAATATCATATGCACTTTTCATCTCAGAAAAATCATGCAGTCCTATCTTATTCCCAAACGGTAGATTTATCAAATCCCAATTCTCCTTGTAGGTTTCTTCCATACCATATAGAAAAAATGGAGAATGTGTTGTTAGAATGAACTGTACATTCGAGAACCGCTTTATTAACTCAGGCAAAATAGTTTTCTGAAATTCGATGTGCAAATGCAAGTCAATCTCATCTATTATTACAATACCCTTGACATCTTCTAATTTTGTTACTTGCATTCCTAAGTCATCGTACTCTTTTAATAAAGCTGTGAATAGAGATAATAACATTGCTTCTCCAGAAGAAACATGAGAGAATGAAGGTGAAACTTTATATTCTTGGTCGTATTCCGTCACAAAAATCGAAATACTTCTTCTGTTTTTTGCTCCAATTCCTATTCGAGCACTTTGCAGATTGGGAAACTTACTCTTATAAATAATACTTAAAAGTTCATTTATTAAATTAATAATATCTGAGTTTTTGCCTTGATAACCAGCAAACATCTGCAATGGGTAATTCGGAACATTTAACAATCGTTTTTCATATATTTCTCTGTCAAGTAAACAATCTAAAATCCATGTTTCAACTTCCTTTATTACATCATGTTTTATTATGCTTTTGTTGTCTTGGTCAATAAACCTTTCACTAAAAGAGAATCCAATTTTTGTGTTTTTATTTAACCATGCTGGATGGTCATATCTACTGTGTGGGAAAAATGAAATTATATTGGTATCAAAACACTTTAAAATATCTTTATTCGGAATGTTACATCTTTTATAAAATCCATTCTCTTTGAATTTATTATCATTTTGACCTTCAAAATTTCGAACACCATGTTTTGTTATGAAATCAGCATGATTGAGATTGGACATTAAGTCTGTGTAAGTAGCAAATTGTTGGTCATTCTCAAATCGTATATTAATATGGGAATAATCCTCACTATTTTTAATGTAGTCTTTCTTTCCAACTTTGAGGTACTTATTATCCTCAACTTCAACCAATGAAGAATACTTTTGTCGTTTCAATTCAATAAGTCCGTCAAGAAGATTTCCTAATAAAAGTGTCTTCCCCGAACCATTTTTGCCAATAAATACGATTGGTTTAGGTTTCTCATTTTCATCAAATTGTGGAGTAATATCCAGATGGTCAACTGGTCCATATTTCTCGAATAGTAATTTTTTTATGTACATCCCTTTTTGATTACCTTATATTTAGTTCATGTTTGGTTTTGTTTAAATACCTGCTAACTTGTAAATATAGACACTTATTAAACGCATCCGAGATTTTAAGTCAAAATCCTCCGTTTAATCAATTTTGAGTAATTCACCTAACTCATCCATACTGAAAACAACATTCACTCCGAGCTTTTCAAATGTGCTTTTCTTACTTTCATTTGCCAAAACATAAACTTCAAAACCACCGGCTATTGCCGCTTTTACTCCTGCTTCGCTATCTTCAATCACAACACATTCATCGGGGCTAAATCCCATTTTTTTTGCTGCATGTAAATATATTCCAGGATCCGGTTTCCAGCTTCCAATTTCGTACGAACTAAAAATTTTGTTCTCAAATTTATCTAACAGGTTGGTTGTTGTTAAATTCAATCTGATTTTTTCTACCGGTCCGCTGGAAGCCGTACAAAACGGAACGGTGATTTTATTCAACAAATTATGAATTCCTTTTATAGGTCTTAAATCCGTTTTAAATGCCAGGTACGTTCTTTTTCTAAAATCTTCTTCAAAGTTGGCTGGCAGCGATCCCTTAATATTATCCTCAATAAATTGCAGATTTTCTTTCATCGAAACTCCTGCAAATCTTTCAACGGCAACATTAAAATCCATTTTATATCCCAACGTTTCAGCCATCTCCATAAATATTCTTGCTGAGATTGTTTCGCTGTCAACCAAAACTCCGTCGCAATCGAAAATTATACATTTGAATTTCATTTCTCAAAATACTTGTAAGTATTGATTTAACTTTCTTATCCTTTAGCAAGGTTACAAATTTATGCAGAAAAAATAAATACAAATTAATATTAATAGCAATATAAACTTTTGTAATTTTTACTCAAAACATGATTTTATTATTATATTGAATCAATTTAAAACGAATCAGATGCTAATAAAAAGACAACAAAACCAGATTTTAATATTCCTATTTACTGTTTTGTTTGCGTGTTCCAATACCAGTTCAAAAAACAATTCTGAAAAAGAACCTTCGAACCGGGAATCAAAACCAAACATAATCCTTTTAATGAACGACGACATGGGTTACGAATGTTTGAGTTGCAATGGCTCAACATCGTACAAAACACCAGTTTTAGATGATTTAGCAAAAACCGGTATGCGTTTTACCAACTGTTTTTCGCAGCCACTTTGCACCCCCTCGCGGGTAAAAATTATGACCGGAAAATACAACTTTAAAAACTATGTGGATTTTGGGTATTTAGATAAAAATCAAAAAACTTTTGGCCACGTTTTGCAAGATGCCGGCTACAAAACAATGATTGCAGGAAAATGGCAATTGAACGGTGTTCAAACTGAAGAAGCTGGTTTTGAAGATGTTAAACGTCCGCATAAAATGGGTTTCGACGAATATTGTTTGTGGTGGCTAACTTCAAAAGGATCGAGATATGCAAATCCACGGATTGTTGAAAATACCAAAACAATTGAAACAACCATCGACGATTATGGACCAGATATCGTTTCCGATTACATAATTGGTTTTATTGAACGCAATCAGAAAAAACCGTTTTTTGTTTACTATCCAATGTTATTGGTGCATTCTCCATTTCAACCTACTCCTGATTCGCCAGAGTGGAAATCGTTGGAAACCCGTGAAGAAAAAGACAATAAATATTTTAAAGACATGGTGGAATATACCGACAAAGTTGTTGAGAAAATCAATTCGAAATTGAAGGAATTGGGACTTGCGGAAAATACCATTTTTATATTTACAGGCGACAATGGTACCAACTCCGGCATTATTTCCCAAACTATAAATGGTGAATATCCGGGTGGAAAAGGAACATTAAAAGACAATGGCAACCATGTACCTCTTGTAATTAACTGGCCTGCTGGTGGAGTTAAAAACAGTACCAACAAGGAATTGGTAGAATTCAGCGATTTCCTGCCAACATTTGCTGAAGCTGCAAATGCAAAATTACCGGATGATATCGATGGGAAAAGTTTCTATAATCTTCTGGCTAATAAAACCTATACTCCCCGTGAATCCGTTTTTATTCATTATTATCCAAATCCACAAACAATTAGCAAACGAAGTGGATGTTTCGCACGAACAGTAGAATATAAACTTTATTCAAGCGGGCAGTTTTTCGATATAAAAAATGACAAATGGGAAAAGAAACCATTAGATATTAATTTATTAAACGACAATCAAAAAGAGATTTATAATCAGCTAAAAACTGAAATTGACGACAAACCTATTTGGGATTTTAATGAAACGCATCGGGTGTTAAAAAAGAATATTGATAATTAAAAACCCAACTTTTCAGGCATTTCTAAAAGGTTTATACAGAGATTGTTTGTTGTCACCAAAAACCCTGTTGCGATCGAGAATATACATTTGTGTATCATTTGTTTAAAAATTGCCGCGAAAACGGAGAACAGAAATTGAAAGTTGCATGAAGCGCTAAAAGTTTAATTATCACGTGCTTTGTAATTACAAAATCAAACTTGTTCATCGATTGTTCATTTTTGAACCACACAGTCACATTAGCACAAATAAGAAACCAAAATGTTCTATGTGCTCGTTGTAGTTACACCTTTTATTGCAATTATGACAATAGGCTTAATTTCAATAAATTGCGGGTACAGAAGCAATGCTTATCGGCTTTAAAATATTCAAATAGAATACATTTCATTAATTGAAATTTATATATTTCTTGAGCCTACTCCGAAAAGGCCAAGTTCATTAATTTTCAGCACTTTTACTCCTAAAGGGAACTCGCTGAAAATCAATGGACTCTTCAAAGTCCCCTTTAGGGGATTTAGGGGTAAAACACTTTTCGGAGTGGACTCATTTAAATTATTCTTCTAAATTTGAAAATTTAAAATTTATTAAATAACATGAAACCAATAGCTCAAATATTACTAATATTTATGGTAATGATTTACAGTACAAATGCCAGGTCACAAATTCAATTTGGCGTTTTTGCCGACTGCCAGTTCTGCGATTGCCAAACTGCCGGAACCCGTTTTTACAGAAATTCGCCTGCTAAGTTAAACGATTGTATTTCTGAATTCAACAAAAACGAAAACCTTGAATTTATTGTAGGATTAGGTGACTTTATCGATCGGGATTTTGCCAGTTTTGCAACTGTTAATTCGGTTTTAAATAAATCAAAAAATGAGGTTTTTCATGTGGTTGGAAATCATGACTTTTCAGTTGAAAAGGATTTTTTCGATAAAGTTCCCGAGCAGTTAAAACTTACAAAAACATATTATGCCTTTACCAAAAAAGATTGGCATTTTATTTTTTTAAACGGCAATGAAATTACTTTTCAATCAGCCGATCCGGGAATTATTTTACAAGCTAAAAAGCTTGTTGACCAATTGACAGCTAAAAATAAACCCAACAATCAAAAATGGAATGGTGGAATAGGTGACAAGCAAATTGAGTGGTTGGACAAACAGCTACAATTGGCACAACAAAAAAACTATAAAGTTGCTATTTTTTGTCATTACCCACTCCTACCCTTGGAAATACACGCGCTTTGGAATTCAGGGGAAATTTTGAACCTGTTAAATAAATACAATTGTGTTAAAATGTGGATGAACGGTCACAACCATGCTGGAAATTATATTGTACAAAACGGGATACATTTTGTAACTTTAAAAGGAATGGTTGAAACAGAAAATGAGAACGCTTTTTCAGAAATAACACTTTACAATAATAAAATTCTGATAACAGGTTTTGGAAGGGAAGAAAACAAAGTGCTTCCTCTTAACTAAACAATGGTGGATTGAACTAGTGTGTCAATTAAGAATATAAACAATTCATTTTTTTATACTCTATTGAATTCCTGCAACTGAAATATTTTGTTTTAGTAAACATCATAAAGTATTACCTTGCTTTTTAACAAAATCGTTAATTAAGCAGATCGCCAAAAAAATACATCTTAATAGAAAAATTACCTGCCGATAAATAACTGGTAAAAATCTTCTAACTAATTTTAACTTAAAAACTCCGGTTAATGTTAATTTCATATTCATAACTTAAGCCCGGTTTCAAGCCCGGTTTTTAGATAAATTGCTGATATTTGTCAATAATCAGTTACAAAGTTCAACAACCTTAAAAATTGTCAACCAATGTTTAAAATTCAGACCTTGGATAAAATCGACCCGGAAGGATTAAGCCTTTTTCCTTCAGGTAATTACCAAATTGCAGGTGAAACTACCAATCCAGATTCAATTGTTTTGAGAAGTTTTAAAATGCACGATATGGAACTTCCTAAATCGTTAAAAGCAGTTGCACGGGCAGGGGCAGGTGTGAACAATATCCCGCTCGATAAATGTACTGAAAAAGGAATCGTGGTTTTTAACACACCCGGTGCCAATGCCAACGGTGTAAAAGAACTGCTGATTGCAGGTTTGATGTTATCGTCGCGCGACATTACCGAATCAATTATTTGGGCGAAAACATTAATTGGAAAGGGCGATCAGGTGCCTGCCCTAATTGAAAAAGGAAAAAAGAATTTTGCCGGACAGGAAATTAAAGGAAAAACACTTGCAGTAATCGGATTGGGAGCGATAGGTGTTTTAATTGCAAACGCTGCTCAGGCTTTGGGTATGAAAGTAGTTGGTTACGATCCGTATATGTCGGTTCAACACGCGTTGAAGCTTAGTCGAAGTGTAACCTGGGTAGAAGGAATTCAACCATTGCTTTCACAAGCAGATTTTGTAACATTAAATATTCCGCTTACTGCTGATACAAAAGGATATATCAACAAAGAAAAATTTGGGATGATGAAAGACGATGTTCGCATCCTAAACTTTGCGCGTGGCGGACTTGTTAATATAACCGACCTTAAAGAAGCCATTGCATCAGGGAGAGTTGCAAAATATCTTACCGACTTCCCAGATGAAGAAATCTTAAAAATGGAAAAAGTAATTGCAATCCCTCACCTCGGTGCTTCAACTAAAGAGTCGGAAACAAATTGCGCAATTATGGCGGTAAACCAGGTAAAAGAATACCTGGAAAACGGGAATATAAAAAACTCTGTCAATTTTCCGGCAGCAGAAATGGAAATGCACAACGAAGCACGAATTCTTATTGCCAATAAAAATGTCCCTAATATGGTGAGTCAAATTTCTACCGTATTGGCAGCCGAAGGTATTAACATAGAAAATATGCTAAATAAAAAACGCGACAATATTGCCTATAATATTATTGACGTAGATAAACCCAAAATAAACGAAACAATAAAAGAGAAACTACTTTCAATTGATGGGATTTTTATGGTTCGTATTATTCAGGCTAAATAATATGATTTGAAGTGATTTTCAAGATTCCGCTTTTTTATTATTTTTAAACCATTATACCAACTAAAAATTATATTGATAAAAACATTAAAGCATGAGTAAAAATATTGAAACAAAAGCCGCTGATAACATTAGAATTTTAGCTGCGTCGATGGTAGAAAAAGCGAAATCAGGCCATCCGGGCGGTGCCATGGGCGGAGCCGACTTTGTAAACATTTTATATTCCGAATTTTTAAATTACGATCCTTCCGATATGGGCTGGGCAAACCGCGACCGGTTTTTCCTCGATCCCGGGCACATGTCGCCAATGTTATACGGAGTACTTGCATTGGCCGGATTTTACAGCATGGAAGATGTTGCCAATTTCCGTCAGTGGAAAAGCGTAACTCCGGGACATCCGGAAGTTGATGTTTTGCGTGGCGTTGAAAATACTTCTGGCCCACTCGGACAAGGTCATGTTATGGCAATTGGTGCTGCAATTGCTGAACGTTTTTTAGTTGAACGTTTTGGTGATTGGATGGCACATAAAACGTACACTTTTATTTCTGACGGTGGTGTTCAGGAAGAAATCTCGCAGGGCGCCGGACGAATTGCAGGATTTCTTGGGTTGAATAATCTTATTATGTTTTACGATTCAAACGACATTCAGCTTTCAACAACAACCGGAGAAGTAACAAAAGAAGATACTGCAAAAAAATACGATGCCTGGGGATGGAATGTGATTTCCATCGAGGGAAATAACCCAACCCAAATTCGTGAAGCTTTAAAAACAGCAAATGCTGAAACCGAAAAACCAACCATTATTATTGGTAAAACAATTATGGGAAAAGGTGCGGTTACCGAAGCAGGCGAAAATTACGAGAAAAAATGCGAAACCCACGGAATGCCGCTAACAAACGCCGGGGCATCTTTTGCGAAATCAATTGAAAATTTAGGTGGAAAAGCTGAAAACCCATTTCAGGTTTTTGCCGATGTAAAACAATTATACGAAAAAAGAAAGGAAGAACTTATTGAAGCAGCAGCAACTAAAAAAGCTGTTCAATCCGAGTGGCAAAAAGCAAATCCCGAATTAGCTGAAAAACTTGAGAAATTCTTTTCCGAAGATGCACCTGAATTTGATTTTGCATCAATCGAGCAAAAAGCAAACAATGCAACAAGAGGTTCCTCAAGTACTGTTTTAGCTGCTTTTGCTGGCAAAGTAGAGAATATGATTGTGGCTTCGGCAGATTTATCTAATTCAGATAAAACCGATGGATTCCTGAAAAAAACCACTGCCTTTAACAAAGGTGATTTTAGTGGATCATTTCTTCAGGCAGGTGTTTCTGAATTAACAATGGCCTGCCTCATGAATGGAATGGCCTTGCACGGTGGAATAATTCCGGTTTGCGGAACATTTTTCGTATTTTCAGATTACATGAAACCTGCTGTTCGTTTAGCAGCTTTAATGGGACTTCCGGTAAAATATGTCTGGACTCATGATGCTTTCCGCGTTGGCGAAGATGGACCAACTCACCAACCGGTTGAACAGGAAGCACAAATTCGATTAATGGAGAAATTGAAAAACCATAAAGGCGAAAACAGTACCCTGGTTCTTCGTCCGGCTGATGCAAACGAAACAACCGTGTCATGGAAATTAGCTTTGGAAAATACAACAACACCTTCAGCTTTAATACTTTCGCGACAGAATATTAAAAATCTTCCCGTCAAAGGCGATGCTTACGAATCGGCTCTTCAAACTGAAAAAGGTGCGTACATTGTTCAATCGGTAGAAGGAACACCCGATGTTGTATTGTTAGCCAGCGGGTCAGAAGTTGCAACTTTAGTCGAAGGCGCTGCCCTATTATCAGAAAAAGAAGGTTTGAAAATTCAGATTGTTTCTGTTCCCTCTGAAGGATTGTTCAGAAATCAATCGAAAGAGTACCAGAACAGTGTTCTTCCAACCGGAATTCCTCGTTTTGGAATGACTGCCGGACTGCCGGTAACATTAGAAGGGTTGGTTGGTGAGAACGGAAAAGTGTGGGGATTGGAATCATTTGGATATTCAGCTCCTTATACAATTCTTGACGACAAACTTGGTTTTAATGGCGAAAACGTTTATAATCAGGTAAAAGAAATGTTGGCTTAAAAGCAAAAAAAAACATAAAAACTGGTGCTTCGAATTTCGGGGCACCTTTTTATTGCATATAGATGAATGGTAGATTGATTGGATTGTTGTGAACAAATTATTTAGTATTTTGCAGTTTATCATTAAATTCAAACTTTATGATAACAAAAGTTAGTATAAGAAATTTCAAAAAGCTAAACCATATTGAATTTGAACTTAACAAAACTGTTGTAGTAATTGGACCGAACAATTCTGGAAAATCCACCTTTTTACAAGCTCTTACTTTGTGGGAAACCGGAATGAAAAAAATTGCCGAACAAAAGCGAATAAAAACTGGTAAAACAAAAAGAATTGGAGTTGTAATTAACCGGCGAGACTTATTGGCAATTCCAGTTTCTTCAGCGAGGCTTATTTGGTTTCATCAAGCAGTAAGGGTCATTAATCGTTCAGAAAATAAACAAAAAACATCAAATATTAGAATCGAGATTATTGTTCATGGAAATAGTAATGGTAAAAACTGGACTGCGGCTTTAGAATTTGATTATGCAAATCCTGAATCAATTTATTGTCGCCCCCTTAGAAAAGATAAAGAAGGAACTGTTTTTTATACAATTGATGAAGAAGCATTTTCTTCATCATTGGCATTTCTTCAACCTATGTCTGGAATAGCCACTAATGAGGATAGATTAACAAAAGGATCAATAAATGTTCGAATTGGAGAAGGAAAGACGGCAGATGTTTTAAGAAATATTTGTTATCAACTACTTTATCCTGATGCAAAAGATGGAAGTATAGAGTCTGAGTCAAAATGGAATACCTTAAACTCTATTATAAAAACAAAATTTGAAGTTGAACTAAACAAACCAATATTTATACCTGAGACCGGAACTATTCAAATGTCATACACCGAAACAGGGCATATTTATGATTTATCATCATCAGGCCGTGGATTTCAACAAACAATTCTTCTTTTAGCATATTTATATTCTTATCCTAACCGAACTATATTACTTGATGAACCTGATGCTCATTTAGAAGCCATCAGACAAAGGGATACTTATGAATTAATTAATGAAATTGCTGAAAACCTGGGGACGCAATTAATTATTGCAAGTCATTCAGAAATAGTATTAAATCAGGCAGCAGACGGTGACTCAATTATAGCATTTTATGATAATAATTGCCAACCATTGAACAATACTCAAGATATTTCTCAATTCAAAAAACTATTAACTGATATAGGTTGGGACAAGTACTTTCTTGCAAAAACAAAAAAACATATAATCTATCTCGAAGGATCCACTGATTTAAGAATGCTCATTGCATTTGCAAAAAAACTAAATCATCCTGTTTTAAATAGTTTAAATAATGCAAACATAGTTTATACAGCAGATAACGTACCCAAAACTGCAAAAAATAATTTTCATGGATTAAGACCACTTATACATGATCTTAAGGGAATGGCCATTTTTGATAGGTTAGGAAGAAAAATACAGGAAGATCCGTATCTAAAAATTGTTCAGTGGAAAAAAAGAGAAATTGAAAATTATTTTGCTTTCCCTGAGGTACTTATTCGCTGGGCTAAATCTTTTGGAGAACCGGATTTATTTAGAAACTATTTAAAAATAATGCAAGAAAGTATTGAGGAAAATACCACACCTGCTAACCTTAAAAACCGAAATAGCGATTGGTGGAACAATTGTAAAATGTCGGACGATTATTTACCTTCAATATTTAATTCATTTTATGAAAAATTAGGTCAACCAATGACTTTTAACAAAGGAAGATATTATGAGTTAATTAAATTTATTGATGATGAAGACATTAATATAGAGATAATTGAAAAGCTAAACTCCCTCTACTCAATTTTGGAACCTTAGGTTTTGATTTGCTAATTTAATGTTCTTTGCAGAACTATTATTGGAAATATTTTTTTTGAATAATTTAATTTTAAGGTCTTTTAGTTATTATATGATATCCAAATTATAATACATTATTTTCCATTCTATTTAATTATATTTGTTGTTCAACTAATTTTAACAAAGGTAAAATGACTACAACTAACAGGCGAAATTTTCTAAAAACAGCGACTGCTGCAGGTGCAGGAATGATGATTGCTCCACAAATATCAAAAGCAAGTGATTCGAAGCAGAAACAAATAAATGGTGAAGTAAATATTGCATTTATTGGTTGTGGTGGCAGAGGGCGCGGTCACCTAAAAAGAGCAGCAATGACTGAAGGTGTAAAAATAACCGCTTTCTGTGACATCGATCCTGAAGCAGTTGAAAAAACCCAACAAGTATTAAAAGATCAGGGACACCCTGAAGCGGAAGTTTATTCTGATGGGGAACATGCTTATTTGGATATGTTAAAACGCGATGATATCGACGGTGTATTAATTGCAACACCATGGCTTTGGCACACAAGAATGGCAGTGGCAACGATGAAAGCAGGGAAATATGTAGCGGTGGAAGTTTCGGCGGCCAACACTATGGAAGAATGCTGGGACTTGGTTAATACTTCGGAAGAAACAGGAATGCCTTGTATGATTCTTGAAAACGTAAATTACCGCCGCGATGTTATGGCTGTAATGAACATGGTAAAACAAGGCATTTTTGGTGAAGTTGTACATGCAAGGTGTGGATACCGACATAGTTTGCTAAACGTAAAATTCAATAGAGATCTTAAATTTGGTGAAGGTTCAACCGGAGAAGCTCGTTGGAGAACACAACATTCGTTAAAACGAAATGCCGATGTTTACCCAACGCACGGATTAGGACCAATTGCTGCCATGCTTGATATTAACAGAGGAAACCGCTTTTTGTACCTCACTTCAACTGCATCGAAAGCTGTAGGTATAAAAGATTATATTCAGGAACAAGGTGGTGAAGACCATCCTAGTGCAAAACTCCCATGGAAACAAGGAGACATTATTACTTCCGTTATAAAAACCACAAACGGCGAAACAATAATTGTTACACACGACACTAATTTGCCACGTCCTTACTCTCTTAATTTCCATGTTGCGGGAACTGATGGAGTAACTGATTTCGATTATGGAAACCGACGTGTTCATATTGAAGGAAAAAGCGAAGGGCATGGCTGGGATGAGTTTCAGGCATGGCAAGATAAATACGACCACCCACTTTGGAAAAAATATGGTGAGCAAGCAAATAGCTCGGGACACGGTGGTATCGATTTCTTTGTTACAAGAGAATTTATCAATTCGGTTAAAGAACAGAGACAACCTGTTATGGATGTTTACGATGCAGCAGCCTGGAGTGCTGTTACTCCACTTTCGGAGGCTTCGATTGCACAAAACAGTGCACCGCAATACTTCCCTGATTTTACAAGGGGAATGTGGATAAATAGAAAACCAGTAATATTTGAATAACAATTGGTGTTAACGTATATTTGAAAGGTGTTCAATTTTGAGCACCTTTTTTAATGTTTGAATGCAGGTATGCAGAAATATGAAAAAGGAATTATTTGTTAAATTAGCTTCTTAATTAACTCGTTATGAAAAAATTATTTCTGCTATTTATTACTATAATTTTTACAATTGTCACCTTTGCTCAAAAACTCGATTCAACAGCACTTATTATTATAGATATCCAAGATTTTTATTTTCCCGGCGGTGCTGTGGAATTGGATGAACCTGTAAAAGCGTCGGAAAAGGCAAAAATTCTGCTTAATCATTTCCGCAAAAATAATAATTTGGTTGTTCATGTGAGGCACAATTTCGAACCCGGAGGAAATATTCATGAATTAGTAAAACCAATTGAAGGAGAAAAAATAATTTCGAAAGACGAAGTAAATGCTTTTTTAAATACCGATTTAAATGAATATCTGAAAAAGAACAATATAAAAGAGGTAATACTTTGTGGAATGCAAACCCAAATGTGTTTAAAAGCCGGAACCCGCGCAGCCCATGATTTTGGTTATAAATGGACAGTTGTTGAAGATGCCTGCACGACACGGAATATTTCATTCGGCGAGCATATAATTTCATCAAAAGATGTCCACTACTCTACCCTCGCCACATTAAAAAGTTATGCAAAAATTGTTACGTTAATTGATTTTTTACAGGAAGAATAACAAATTATTCAACTGCCCGTAACCAGGCTTCTGCCATTAATTGAGCTCCCGGCATTCCCGGATGAACACCGTCGCCTGTCCAGTAAGTAGCTGGAGCGTGTTTAACAGCTTCATCAAAAACCTCTTGAAATGGAACCCAAATTGCATCAAATTCATCGGCAATTTTTTTAGCTGCAACCTGAAAAGTTTTAACAGGCTCAATCCATGTTTCGTCAACAGCTCTGGTATTTGTAACTGCAAAAGGCTGGCAAATAACTAACTTAATTTTTGGAAATTCGTCTCTAGTTCGTTGAATAAGTTTTCGTAAATCATTTTCGTAAATCTCAACCGTGCCATCGTATTTGTCGTTTCTAAAATGCCAGTAATCGTTTATTCCAATTAAAATACTAAGCACATCCGGTTTTAAATCCAAACAATCTTTTTGCCAGCGGTCGGCTAATTGATAAACTTTGTTCCCGCTAATTCCACGATTATAAATTGTTAAGTCTTTTTCAGGCAAAGCATTTAATAAAGTCGAAGCTGCTAAAAAAGCATAACCTCTTCCAAAAGAACCTGCACTATTTGGCAATTCTTTTTCCTTTTCACGACCTGCATCGGTAATTGAATCACCCTGAAATAAGATTGTGTTACCTTTTTCAAAAAGTGAATATTTGTCTTTCTTTTCTTCTTTTTCGGGAGAAATACACGAAGAAACAATGGTTGGAATACTTGCCAGGGCAACGGCTCCGGCGGCAGATTTGGTCAAAAAGTTTCGTCTTGAAAGATTCATTTAATTTATTTTACTGAAATAATTTCCTAAAAGTAAAAAAAATAACAATAAACCATCAATACCAAACGCTACCTTTGCACAAGCAGAATATATTTTTTTCAACCCTTTTTCTCTCACAATAAATCATTTACAGAGACAAAAAATTAAATATATAAAGCCTGCAAAGCTGGCTATATAACCAAGGGCCAGGCTACCTAAAATAACAATCATACAAAACGTACCACACTTACAAACGACTTTTTCAGTTTCCATAATAAATAATTTTTGTTTTTGATACATGCTTCATCTGTTAGAATTATTGTTATCAAAGAGCGTCAGCTTGTTTTTCAAGCTTTTGAGGTGCCAATGTTAAACAGTTAAAATATATTGCAAATGACCGATACAAAAAATGTGTCCATTTGCCAAACGGGACAATAAGCAAAGCCCACTGTACCATAACAATTAAATGTACGAGATACAACCAAATATTGTTTACAAGAAAATTAAAATCGATAAATAACCTTACAACAAATGCTGTCAAACCAATTAGAAAAAGCCAAATAACGAAAAGCCAATCGCTGGGATGAGAGTATTTACTTACTTCATCATTCTTTTGGATACGGCGTCGGATAAAGTCGAAGGTTACCAAAAAGATAAGCACACTTTCAACATATCCAAGTACAATAACAAATACACTTTGAGAAGAAAACCAGTTGAGAAAGACCGTTGTAAACAAAAGGCTGAGGTAAGCCAATACCAGAATAAAATGTTCAACCCAACGAACCTGGCTATCATCGCAACCCAGAGTACGTTTTTGTGTGAACATATGAACAACAAGTTCACTGGTAGCTTTGAAATAAGCAAATAAAGGTGCCTTTATTCCAGGCTTAAGTACTGTTAGCCACCACATATGAATAATATTGGGAAGTAAGATTAATGTAAAGACAAGAGTAATGGCCGCCATCTCAAAAAAATGGCCGTAATGCATTACTGTTTCAATGTTAAACTGTTCGTAAGCCGCAAACCAAACCACTGCTACCAACAATAACAGAAAAGCAATTGCCGAAGCAGTTTTTGATTTATAAAGCAAACCTGATAATCCTGTCCAGTCGTATTTGGCCGAAAGCCATCTCCTCAGCGACATCATCAATTCTCCCGGATCAGCTTCCCGCGGACAAGTAGTGCTACATTCCCCACAATAATAACACAACCATGGGTCGAGCGAAGTTTGTATTTCGCTTTCTAAACCCAACACACTGTATCGAATCATTTTCCGCGGAAATGAATTATCCTCATCCGATAAGGAGCAAACTGCCGTACAATTTCCACAATTGTAACACGCATTAGTGTCGAACGCTCCAAATTTTTTAAGTTCGTTGGTAAATTCAGGATTTATCCTTGCCATTACTCTTTATTTTATAATAAAAATACTCATCCATATCATCAATTTCGCCGGTTTCTACGAGCCCGTATTTTAGCAAAGTCATCAGTTGAAATAATACTTCATCACCGGGAAGTTTTAATTCTTCAGCAAGTTGAGGAACCGTTTTTTCACTTTCCATTAAAGTGTTGAGCAATAATTTTTTAGACTTTGTAAAAGACTTCAACTGCTCGGTTACATCTTTCGGAACAGGCCGTTTTGCTTTCAGATATTTTGCCGTTTTACCTTTTTCAACTTCCATTGTTATTCATTTTAATCATTGGGTATCAAAGCGCTTATCATATTTTCCACATCCTTATCAGTTAGCCCAATAAGATTGAGGGCATTTACCGGGCAAACCGGTAAACACATGCCACAACCTTTGCATACTACAGGATTAACCCTTGCAATTAATTTTCCTTCTATTTCAACTTTTTCAAAAGCATTGAAAGGACAGGCTTCATCGCATTTACCGCACCATTCACAAGTTTGTTCGTCAACTTCTGCTACAGTGGGTTCCAAAGCAAGTTCTCCCGAATCGACTAATGAAAAAGATTTGGTAGCTGCTGCCAGCGCCGAGTTCACAGATTCCATGACATTTTTAGGTCCCTGACTGGCTCCTGCAATGGTTACACCATCGATAACTGTTTCTACAGGTCGCAATTTCATGTGAATTTCGTTGAAGAAATTATCCCTTCCCTTTGGGATTTTCAATAAATTGCCAATGGAATTATCCTTTCGCGGAACCATTCCAGTAACAAGAACAACCAAATCGGCTACTACTTCCAGTTGTTTATCTGTAGTAAGAACATCCTTTATTTTCACTAAAATTTTATCACCCCTTTTTTCTACAACAGGAGGGTCATTGTCAAATGATTGCAAATAAATGTCACCGAGACGAGACGATTCATCGTACCACACCTCCTGTTTTCCATAAGTTCTAATACCCCTGTTAAAGTGATAGTTGTATATATTTTTGTATTTCTTTTTTACAGTAATTGCCGTGTGAATATTGACAGTACAACAATAACGCGAGCAATATTTGTTTTCGCCGTCAACCTGCCTGCTTCCCACACAATAGATATAAGCAATATGTTTTATGTCTTTGCCTTTGTAGGATAATTTCTCATCGCAATAATGTACAATTCGTTTAAACTGTGGCAGCGTTACCACATGGTCGATTTCGCCATAAGCAAATTCTCCTTTTTTAGGCTCGTATGGATCATAACCAGTGGCAAGCAAAACAGAGCCAACTTTTAGGTTTAAATATTCTGTTTTTTGAGTGAAGTCGATACTGCTACATACATTTTCGCACTTACCACATCGGGTACAATTTTCCATATCAATTGCTGGCAATTGTGGATATTCGCTGGGGTAATTGTGGTAAATAGCTTTTCGGCTTGTTATATTGAAATTAAATTCATCGGGTACAATTACCGGGCAAACATCAATGGCTTCTTGTAATTTCCCATCACTACACGGAAGTTTGAAATAGCGGGGTGTTACTTTAACTTTCAACATGAAGTTACCAACACTCCCTCTGTTTTCTATCACTTCGGCTCCTGTAAATAATGTAACATGTTTGTGTTTTATCACCTCATCATAAAGACGGGTTACCAATTCTTTGCCGGTTTCTTCAGTACCACAAATGTTATCCCATTGCGCAATGCGCCCCCCAACAAAAAAACTTCTTTCTATGAGGTACACTTCCGAACCTGCTTCGGCCAATTCAATGGCAGCACGCATTCCGGCTACTCCAGCACCAATTACAGCAACTGCTTTGGTTGCCTGTACTTTTACAGGTTCCAAGGCTTCGGAATTTTGTACTTTTGCAATAGCCGCCTTTACTATTTGAATAGCTTTTTCAGTTGCTCCCGTTTTATTGTCGGAATGTGCCCAGGAAACCTGTTCGCGAATATTGGCATGGACAAAATTGTATTTATTCATTCCAGCCCTTTCCACAACGGCTCTGAAAGTCAACAGATGTAATTTAGGTGAACATGCAGCTACTACCACTCCATCGAGGTTTTGCTCCCTGATATCTTCAACCATATCTTTTTGATTAGAATCGGCACAGGCAAACATCGTTGTTTTAGCAAGATAAACACCATTGATACTTTCAACAGACTGACGGACTTTTTCCACATCCACATAATCGGAAATGTTTCCCCCACAGTGACAGATATAAACGCCCACTTTCTTTTTCATAGTGCTGCCCTCCTTAAATAACTGGTTGTTTCTGCAGATGCTGCTCCTCCCGACAAAATAGAATCTGGAATATCCATGGGGCCGGAAGCAGTCCCGGCAACAAATACACCTTCTATACTTGTTTTTGCCGGGCTAGCCAAAATATCAGACTGATCAACAAAGTGAAATGGATCGAGTTGTAGCGTTTCATTATCGAAAACATCTGAAATACCCTGATTTGGTAACAGGCCAATCGAAAGAACTACCATGTCGTGCTCGGCTTCTGTTACTTTACCCTTTTCAATATCTTCGTAACGTAAAATGAGATTTCCATTTTCTTTTTCAGTGATTTTACCGATTTTCCCTTTAATAAATTCCACGCCCATATCCTGCGATTGAGCATAAAATTCATTAAAACCTTTACCAAAAGCCCGGATGTGCAGGTAATAAATAGTAACGTCGGCCATTGGCAACGCACCCATCAACAACTGCGCTTGTTTAATGGAATACATACAGCAAACTTGTGAACAAATAGGATTACCCACCGATTTATCACGCGAACCGGCACACAACACGTACGCAATATTGTCGGGCAATTTGCCATCGCCGGGGCGTAAAATGGAATTAAACGGTCGCGTTGGCGATAACTGACGCTCCATGTGCATAGCGGTAGTAACATTTTTAAATTTATCGTATCCGTAACGTGGAATTTTCAACGGGTCGAACAACTCAAATCCCGTAGCAACCACAACTGATTTTACTTTCACTAAAAACTCTTCAACAGTTTGTGTAAAGTCGATACATTGGGTTGGACAAACCCGCTCGCAAGCACCACACAATGTGCAATTTTCTATATCGATGGCAGCAGCACGTGGACTGGCAATACTGAAGGGGATATAAGCTGCTTTTCTCCCCACAAGTCCGTATTGATATTCATCAATAACACTTACGGGGCAAGCCTCTTCGCACAACTGGCAACCCGTACAATCATCAATATTAACATAGCGCGGATTTTGCGAAACAATTGCTTCAAACAAGTGCTCACCTTTTTTAGTAATTATTCGGATTTCGGCTCCTGTAAAAATTGTAATATTTGGATGCCTAGCTATTTCTGAAATTTTAGGGGTTGTAATGCAGGCACCACAATCGAGCGTTGGAAATACTTTACTTAGTAAAATCATTTTCCCACCAATTGAAAGTTCTTTTTCTACAAGCAAAACATTATAACCCAGGTTAGCCAGGTTCAAGGCTGATTCTCCACCAGCAATACCCCCGCCTATTACAAGGACATCGTATTCCAATATTTTCATTTGTCCCGGCATATTTTTAATTTGATGATTTACTTAAATATTTATTGAAACTTACTACATGTTTTACAAAAGACTCGCTACACACAGAGCAAATGGCAGCCATTTTCAGACGGGCAGGATCTATTCCTTTGTCTTTCATTATTTGGTGAGTGGCACCTACTACGAGCCCCGTTTTTTCAGTACACGATTCGCCATAAGGACAATCGGTACCGTCGGCGGCAATAAATACGCCATCGAAACCTTGCTCAAAGGAATACAAAATCCAGCGTGGTTTTATAGCACTTGAACAAGGTATAGTAATTGTGTAAACAGTTGGTGGATAATGTAATTTCAACAAACCCGCCATATCTATGGCCGGATCGGAAATTTTATCGGTAGAAAAAACCAAAATCTTAGAATCATTATTTGCTTCTCCAACAGTCATTTTATTTTCTTAAAAATATTTTAAAAAAACCTGATTCTTCCAATGTCCCAAGGTATTCGTATCCTTTTTTAGAACACCATTTAGGAATATCGCGTCTGGTACCTTCGTCTGCGGAAAGTACTTCCATAACCTGACCTTTTTCAATCTGTCCAATGGCTTTTTTAGCAGCCAATAAAGGGCCAGGACATGATGTTCCACGGGCATCGACCGATCTATCCGCTTTTACTTGTGCTAATTCTTCTGAATTCATAGTTTTGTTTTTTAATGTTTAAATAAATAGGTTTATATCTGCCGTTTCTGCAGAAGTCATGTATTCACCAATACCACAGATATCATCAGCAAGGTCGATAAAATCATCGAGTTTGTATCCGTTCCAAACTTTACCGGCGAATCCGCAAATGTGGATATTAACATTTGTCATTTCTTTAGCCGTACGAAAAGCTTCAGTCCAGTGAGGCGCTCCTAAAAATTTGAGAGATGCCAGAAATTCATCTTTTTTGTCGGTAATTTCAGCAACTCGATCGTTTGTCAAAGCGTTCTCTTTTTTAAAGGCAAATGCAGCCTGCAAAAGGACGAAAATATCCACATCCATATCTTCGGCGGCAGCACCACCCAGAATAACACCGGCAGCCGTTAATTTGTCAACGCTACCGGAAAACAATGCTAAAGTCAGTTTTTTGTTTGCCATTTTTTACTCTCCTGTTAATTTTAATTTGTGAAAATGTTAATAGTATAAATGTACGGTGAGGCTTACCACTAATCAAGAATATCACTGTGAGTTTACTATCAAAAAGGTGTGATTAATATCACAAAATCCATTACCTTTATTTAAAATTTATGTAATGGAATATGCTAGTTGTTCAACCTGTCTATTAAAGTCAAAGGCCGTGAAAAGTCTGGGTGAAAATGAATTGCATATTCTTGGACAAGGCTGTGTGCAAACGGTATTCAAAAAAGGAGAGACTATTATTAAGCAGGGTGCACTCTCTTCCAATATTATTTATTTGCAAACAGGATTGGTAAAGCTAATGATTGACGGTTCTCATCGAACGCAAATTTTAAGGATGAAAAAAGCACCCTGTTATCTCGGTTTACCAACTACCATGGGCGACAAAATCAATCACTATTCAGCAGTAGCACTAAAAAAAACAACAGCATGTTTTGTCGATATCAATGTTTTTAAAGAGCTGCTTAAGATTAGTCCGGAATTTTCTTATGAGATTATCGTCGAACTTTGCAAAAATGAACTGGAACAATTTAACCGGTATGTAAGACTGGTTCAAAACCAAATCTACGGGCGTTTAGCAACCAATCTGCTTTACTTTTCAAATGAGATATATTTGTCTGATGAGTTTAAATTACCGTTAAACCGAACCGAATTAGCCGATTTGGTTTGTACTAGCCGCGAAACCATTAGCCGCCAACTTACAGAATTGGCAGAAGAAAAAATTATTGATATCGATGGAAAACACCTTCGAATTGTGAATAAGTCATTGTTGGAAGAGATAAGTAAAAAGGGGTAAATATTTTACTTTTCAAAAAGTTTATCGGCCATTGCATTAGCCATATTAATAAGTTCTTCCTGCTTATTTGCTTTTAACGCACCTTTTTCTTCAATTGGCTCATAAACCATTTCCCATTTTATTTTTTCGGCAAAAACTTTTAGGTTTTTTACACCGCCGCCGCTCCACGAAAAATTACCAAAAATACCGAGGTAATGATTTTTAGGTGCCATGTGTTCTATTGTAGAAAGCAAAGTTTCAACATTTGGAAAAAGTGCATTGTTATACGACGGGCTTCCCACAATAAAACCTTTGTATTTAAAAATATCGTTTATAATGTACGACGAGTGAGTTTTTGACGCATCGTAAACACGAATATTTTTTATACCCTGCACTGCCAATTGTCGCGCAATAATTTCAGCCATTTTTTGGGTATTTCCATACATCGATCCATACACAATAACCACTCCCCTGTCGAGATCATAAGAACTCCATTTATTGTAGCGTGTAAGCACCCAGTCAAGGTCGCTGCGCCAAATTGGACCATGTGTTGCTGCTATCATTTTTATGTCAAGCGGGGCCAGCTTTTTAATTGCGCGTTGCGTATGCGGACAATATTTCCCAACAATGTTTGTGAAATAGCGCATCACTTCAATTTCATAAAAATCGAGGTTAATTTCATCGTCAAAAATTCCACCATCTAAGGTGCCGTAACTTCCAAAAGCATCGCCTGTAAATGCAATTTTGTTGGTTTCTTCAAAAGTAACCATGGTTTCGGGCCAGTGCACCATCGGAATCATCTGGAATTGTAGTTTATGTTTTCCAAGTTCTAAAACGTGATTATCGTACACTTCCAGAACTTTTTCGGGTGTAAAATAATAGCTTTCAACAAAGCCAAAAGTTTTTTTGTTTCCTACCAGTGTAATTTCAGGATATTTTTGAATGATGGATTTTAAAGCCCCCGAATGGTCGGGTTCCATGTGGTTAATAACCAGATAATCAATCGGGCGGTCTCCAATTATCGCTTCAATATTATCCAGGTAATCGTCAATAAAAGCGCGTTCAACAGTATCTATCAACGTAATTTTTTCATCAACAATTAAATACGAATTGTATGAAATTCCATGAGGAATAGGCCAAATATTTTCAAATAAATTGGTCCGTCGATCGTTATATCCTAAAAAATAAATGTCTTCAGCAAGTTTTACCTGGTGCATAATTCTGATGGTTTTTAATTGAATACTTTCTGGCTGCGAATTTAATAATTTTGAACTGAACGAAATACAAATTTGACAATTTTGATTATTTAGAATAACAGTTATATTGCTATTATTAAGATTACCATTATTTTTACAAAAAAATAGATTTTTATGACTATCGATCAAAAAAGCAAACTTTTACTTTTCCCACGAATTGGGAAATTCATTATTGTATTTTTTGCCCTTGCATTTATTGTTGTGGGAATCCGGGCTTACCAGCTTTACAATTATATTTTTCAGGAAAATGTAAAAACTGAATTTATTTTGATTATCCCGGATAATGCAACTTTTGAACAGGTCACCGACAGCTTAATTACAAACGATGTGCTACATAATTACAAAGCTTTTAATTGGGTATCAAATAAAAAAAATTACAAGCTCACTGTTAAACCGGGGCGTTATCTTTTTAAAATCGGCATGAATACCAACCAACTCGTTAACATGTTGCGCGGAGGCTTACAACAGCCTGTGAATGTTACTTTTAATAACATCAGGTTTAAAGAAGACCTGGCAGGAAAAGTAAGCGTGTATATACAGGCTGATTCGATTTCTATTATAAATTTATTTTACGACGAAGAGAAAATCGAAAAATATGGTTTTACACCCGAAACTTTTAGGGCCATGTTTATCCCAAATACTTACGAGTTTTTCTGGACAACTTCTGCCGAAGATTTTGCCGACAGGATGAAGGCAGAATACAACAATTTTTGGAATGAAACCCGTAAAAAACAAGCCAGCGAAATTAACCTGACTCCCGTTGAAGTTACGATTTTAGCATCGATTGTGCAGTCGGAAACAGCAAAAAAAGATGAACTGAAACGAATTGCAGGATTGTATTTAAACCGGTTAAAACGCGGGCAACTTTTGCAGGCAGACCCAACTGTAAAATATGCAGTTGGCGATTTTTCACTGAAACGAATCCTTAATTCACACCTCGATATTGAATCGCCATACAATACATACAAATATGCAGGTTTACCACCGGGTCCGATTAATTTCCCGGAGGTTACAACCATCGATGCAGTATTAAATTTCGAAAAACACACTTACATTTATATGTGTGCAAAAGAGGATTTTTCGGGATATCATAATTTTGCATCGACACTGGCGCAGCACAACAGAAATGCGGCATTGTACCGGACAGCTCTAAATTCAAACCGTATTTGGAAATAGAATTTACAATTGTGATTTCCACGACTCAGGGGAAAAATTTTTACTTTTTTTTAAAGAAGATTTCTCATTCGCTTTTTCTTCAACGATAGATTTGTTTTTAGACCCTGAAACAAGTTGCTAATGACATATTCATGCAACTACCTGTAATCCAAGCCCTCTTGCTTTTCGGCATAAGTTTTTAATCATGATTTCTTTGTAGCGTTTTTCATATTCAATTAATCCTATTTCAA